>ERZ773263.54-NODE-54-length-87648-cov-11.347368_pt1 | contig 87648 bp, 71 predicted proteins | sample MGYA00511076_ERZ773263 | MGnify/ENA primary metagenome ERZ773263 (study PRJEB29015, sample SAMEA2738155) | human oral metagenome | biome: human oral; feature: human-associated habitat; material: saliva | place: China | collected 2195 ... | reverse complement strand
CGCAAGCCCATGTGTCGCAGCAGCCGATGAACGGGCCGGCCGCGTTCGCCACGGCCAACGTGCCGCCGACTTTCACCGCGCCAGCCGCCCCGATCGAACCGCAGCCGCGATACGGGCGCAGGAAGCCGGCCGGGCCCTTCCTGGTGCTTATGACCTTCGGTCTCGCACTGCTCGCGGTCGCCGGACTGTACTGGTATGACACGTTCGACGGTTCCAAGACCAGTCAGCACATCATTGCGGACAAGCTGCAGGTGACGACGCTGGTTGCCGGTGGATTCTGCCTGCTGATGGGCGTGATCATCATCATCCTTGGAAGCATGGGCCGGCGTGCCGGCGGCCTGCATCCGCTGACGTGGCTCGCCGCGACCATGGCCGTCATCATGGTGATATGTACCGGAACCTATTCCATCTGCTGGTACAGGTTCAAGCAGAACGACACCTACCAGACCGTCGCGCTTGCAGGTACCAAGGTGATGGGCTCGTCCGCCGCGCAGATGAAGCGATACGGCAACGGCATCGCCGTCGTCGGCAACGACTATGACAGCGACATACTGCACATCGACCTGAGCCAGTATGGCAAGAACAATGGCTCGCACAAGGTCAGGCTCAACGACGGCACCATGGGCGACAGCACCTGCCCGACGGGAACGATCAATATGACCGTATCGAGCGCCCAAGTGGTGGTGACCATTCCTGATGGATGTTGGTGGACCCTCGGCGGGTACGAGGACGAGGATTACGACGAGTACTCCGTTCTGGATCACATCGGAGGACCGTCCGAAATCAACATGATGGATGCCGGCGGCGCCATCGACGGTACGCTCTCGTTCGGTTCGGACTATCGGTCCGACGCCATGGCGGGGCAACGGGCCCTTGATACGACGGACCGCGACACAGGTTGCCGGTTCATGCATCCGGACGATTCCACGGATTCGGACGATACGGACGATTCGGATGATTCCGCCGATGCCACGAGCGGTCAACGGTTCGACTCCCCATTCAAGGACGCCGATACCGACAAAGCCCTGAACAAGGTCTACGCCCAGCATTGGTACTGGCCGTGCCTGGCCGGGGAAAGCAAAGCCCCGAAACCGGATCTGACAATCAACCCGCATGTGACCATCGGCGGCAGCGTCACCGTACAGTACGCTTCGCAGAACACGCTGCCGACATTCAATGGAAAAGAGACGAAATGACCGACGATGATACCCGTGTAATGCCGGTGAACGACACGGCACCGGAAGATGAGCCAACTACGGTATTGCCGACCGACGCGCAGACGACCACGATGCCGACCATGGAAGACACGCCGGATTCGGCGGCGACCGTGCCGACGTTCGAACAACCGATGGAACCTGCCGGCCATCCCATGGGACAGACCGCAATGCCGGTGAGCATCACCAAATCGAACGGCGATCTGGTGATTCGCCCCTCAGGTCCGTCAGGCGCGACCATCGCCCTGGGAGTGTGCATCGCGCTGATCGGTGTGGTGACGGTGATATGGGGCTTGCAATCCCCGATGAATCTATGGGGAATCGATCCGCAACTGTTCGTCGTCGGCACCATCGGCGGGCTGGGCCTGATACTGATCGCCGTCGCGTTCGCATGGGCGATCGTCAAACTGGTGCAGGAAGCCAAGGCCGAACGTAAGGTCTCCGAGTCCGCCGATGGCGCGGCCGACCCTCACGACAGTCGAGCATGATGCGGCAGTCAGCCGAATAATCCCCAGAATGCCAGCAGCGCCAACGACAGCGCGGCCGACAGCATCACACACGTGGCCACCGCGATATGGCCGAATCCGACACCTGCTTTTCCATGATCGTTTCGGATTCCCGCCATATTGCGGTGGCCATCATGCGTATCCTCATGCGTATCCGCGAGATGCGCGTGCAACGGCCAAGCCGATTCCTGACGGCGGCGCGCACGAACCGCGAACACGCATTCGACCAGCAGCCACGCGAAGGCAATCAGACTTACGATGGCGCCGATCACTATGTACTGCCAGTATCTGGCAAGCAACGTCGAATCATTGGTGAGCGTGATGGCATCCCGCACCACGGCAAACAGGTAGGCGAGGAATATGCCGGTCATGCCAGCGGCGAGTATGGTGTTGACGGCCAACGCCATGCGCAGCGGACCGGCGAAACGACGGGAATCCTGCGGGCTGCGGGACATGCCGACGATCAGCAGTATCAGCGCACCGACAATCGCAGCCAACGCGAGCAACAGGCATGATGCGATGCCGCCGACGAGCACGTCCAATGTCTTGATCAGTGCGGGCTTGGTGCTGAGCGGTGCGGCAATCCGCTGATTGGGCTGCGCGCCGGCAATCATCGGCGTGGCCCAGCCGTCGGCCGTCGTGCCGGCTGCGATGGCGTTGATCCAATCCTCCAGATCATGCGTGTAATGCTCCTCCAACGGCAGCCCCGGCACGGTTGCGTTCGAACCGGTGCGCATCTGATGATTCGCATCGAAATAACGCAGCGTCACGTTATCGTTGCCGGCTTTGTTCGCAGCCTGTATGAGCAATCTCGCACCTTGCTCGATTGGCATGGCACTGTCTCGCACGCCATAGTTGATGAGCAGTGGCATGGTCAGCGACGTGCGGTATTGAGCGGCATCGAAATCCGCGTATTCCAGGCCGATGGATTTGAGGCTCAGGCTGGTGAGTCTTGGAATGATCCCCTTGACGGCATCCGGTGCGCCCACGGTGGTCAGATAGCTGGTGGCGGCGAGCGTCATCTGCTGCCGGCCCGATACCACTGGGGAAGAGGTGAGAATCGCGAATGCGATGTCCTGATGTTCCTGGGTGAGCACGGTGGCGATCCATGTGCCTTCCGACTCCGCATACAGTCCGGTTTTTGCCGGATCGACGCCAGGCCATTGCCTGAGCGTCTCCAATGATCGCGCATAGTCGTGCGCACTGGACACATAGTCGCGATGCAACGCCGAATAGTTGTCAAGACGTTTGTCGGGCACTAGGGTGGTGATGCCGGCGGAAGCCATGGCGTTGGCGATATCGCCATATGCTTCGGCGGATTTGCCGGTGCCGGAACCATGCATGAGCAGGCATGCCGGATGGCCGTCGGGAGCGCCGATCGGCTCGCGGACGATGGCGTTTACCGTCACGTTGGCCGCAAGCGGCACCGTGATGTGCGTTTCCTTGGTCTGATAGGTGCCTTCCTGCGGGGTTTGCAGGTCAGTCGCGCGAATCGCGGTATCGGCGGATTCGACCGCGATGTGGTCGGTGAACGGCTCGACCCGCCATTGTGGGGTCATATCCCTGCCCAGAGCGCCCAACAGTACGAACAGTACGACGGATGCCATCGCGGTGGCCGCCACGGTAACGCCGATCCTTTTCAACAAAGCATGCACGTTAGGTCACTTTAGGTCATATTTCTTGATGAGGAAACCCTCGGTGCCGGGGCGGATGGGCCCGCCCTACAACGACCAGCTCTCGGCCCGGCAGCGAGCCTCGTAGAATTCGCGATACATGCCGGGCTCCGCAATCAGCTGGTCGTGGGTGCCACGCTGTAGCATGCCGCCGTCGCGTCCCATGACGATGATCGTGTCCGCATTGCGGATCGTCTCCAGCTTGTGCGCGATGATGATCACCGTCGACGTGGCACGCAACTGCGCCATGCACTCGTTGATATGCGCCTCGTTTTCCACGTCCAACGCACTGGTCGCCTCGTCGAACAGTACGATCGGCGCTTGCTTGAGCACAGCGCGCGCAATGGATACGCGTTGGCGCTCGCCGCCGGACAAGGATTTGCCGCCTTCGCCGACGTTCGTCTGCCAGCCGTCGGGCAGGCGTTGCGCGATTTCGCTGACACCCGCCAACTCGGCCGCGCGCATGACCTCATCATCCGACGCTTCCGGCCTGCCAAGGCGGATATTGTCAATCAGCGTGCCATGGAACAGGTACACGTCCTGGAACACCATCGACAGCTGCGCCACGACATCCGACGCACGTTGATCGCGCACGTCGAGTCCGCCCACACGCACCGTGCCGGCGTCCACGTCATAGAAACGGGAGATCAGCTTCGCCATGGTCGTCTTGCCGGAGCCGGACGGGCCGACGACGGCAAGCATGGAACCGGGCCGTGCGGTCCACGACACATCGTGCAGCACCGGTGCGGAAGCGGTGTAGCCGAAGCGAACACGATCGAACTCGACCGCGCCCGGTCTCGTCATCGGCTTGGGATCGGCAGGTTCGGGCAACGGTCGCTCACGCATGACGGACAGGTAGTAGTCCAAAGACTTGCGTGATTCCTCAATGCCGAGCAGCATGGCGAACATGTCGTTGACGGTGTTGGAGAACCGTAGCGAAACACCCATGCAGGCGATGCCGACGAGCGGGGAAAGCGTGCCCTGCAACGTCAATGCCGCGCATGCCATGATCATGGAGACCGGCAGCAACTGGCTGGCCATGCCGTTGAGCAGATTCGCGGCGACGCCCCAGCGCAGCGATCTGCGTTGACCCGCGGTGCGGGCATCCAACGCATCCGTCAACGGCTGGTATGGATGGCTTGCTCCGCATGAACGGAGCGCGCCTTGGCAGGTCGCGAATTCCACGAGTCTGCTTGAAGCTTCGAAATCCAGGGCAAGCATGGCGTCATCCCCGCGATGGAGCATCATCGAAGACAGTTTGCCGGCGCCCCACAGGAGCGGCAGCGGAATGATCAGCGTCAGTCCGATGCGCCAATCCCACAGCAGCATGGCCACGCACAGGGTGACGGTGCTTGCGGCGCCGGTTACCATCGGCGAGATCAGATGCGCGAATGATTGGCCGATGGACATCAGATCGTGTGTCGCGAAGCGGGAGAGTCGGCCGGCGGTGCCTTTGGCGAACCAGCCAAGCGGCAATGATGCGATTTTGTCGCCGATGCCATGCAGTGCGATGGCGAGGAAGTCAAGCGCGGAATTGTAGGAGATGACGGATTTGAAGTAGTCGATGACGCCGGACAGCACTGCGAGTATGGCCAGTACGGCCACCCACTGCCAGAAACCCAGTCCCATCACGGTGGATGCGCCGCCCAGCGTCTGCGCGGCGGGAATGATCGCGGCGAACGTCAGACCGGTGACCACACCGGACATGACGGACAACAGCATCGCCTTGTCGAATCCGCCGACATGACCGGCCAAGGCCTCTCTCAGACATTGCAAAGTGCTGGTCTTACGCATGGTATGCGCCTTCCTGTGCTGCGATTCGATTGTGTCGTGCGACGGCATCCAACGCGCGTACGTGCGTCTCGTCGGCAAGTTGCTCGTGTGTGCCGCAGGCGACGATTTCGCCGCGATCCATGACGACCATCTGATCGGCGCCCACCACGGCGGATGGCTTATGTGCGATGACGATTACGGTCCGGCCCGTGACCAATGCGTTCAACGCCTGCTGAATCTGCGCTTCCGATTCCGGATCGACGCTGGCCGTGGCCTCGTCGAGAATCAGGATCGGCGTGTCCTTCAGCAGCGCACGGGCGATGGCGATACGTTGCTCCTGTCCGCCGGACAGGCCGACCCGACCATCGATCACCGTGTCGTAGCCGTGTTCGAGCGCCATGATCTCGTCGTCGATGAATGCGGCCTTGGCTGCGGTGCGGATTTGTTCCAGCGTTGCGTCGGGACGCCCCAATGCGATGTTGTCGCGAATCGATGCGCGGATCAGCTGCGGATCCTGGAGCACGAAACCGACGGTGCGATACAGTTCCTCGGAGGTGATGTCGCGAAGATCGACGCCGCCGATGCTGATCGTTCCTTCGGCGGGATCGTCAAAACGGGCAATCAGCGTGGCAAGCGTGGATTTGCCGGATCCGGATGGTCCGATGAGTGCGGTCATCGTGCCTGCTGCGACATTCAGACTGACGTTGTCAAGTGCCGTGGTGGGGCCGTAGGCGTAGGTCACATGGTCGATGGCCACGTCGTAGCCGTTCGGATGTTTCGGTTGCGTCGCCTCGGCGAGCGGCGTTACGCGCAGATTCCGTTCGATGCGCAATGCCGCAGCGCCGGCGAGTTGATAGCTCCACTGCATATTGCCGATCGTGGTGATGGTGGATGGCAGCATCATGGCGGTCAGCGTGGCGGCCAACACTTGCGGCGCGGTCACATAGCCGGCCTGTACCAGCAGCATGCCGACGGCGAGATTGATCGCGGTAAGCAGGGCGGGGGCGATGAATGCCTCGGCGATCGCACACCAACGAACGAGCGGCCCGCACCAATCGTTGTACTGTTTGATGAAGTCGTCGGCGGCGCGCTCGTATTGCCGCAGTGAATGACCGCTGCGGCCGAATGCCTTTACCACGGCGATGCCACTGGCGAATTCGACCATCGTACTCGACACGTTGCTGATCTTCGTGTCCATCAGCGCGGTCTTCTCGCTCATGCCGGCCATGCTGAACATCTGAATGCCAAAGTATAGGGGCAGCGTGGCGATGGAGAGCAGGGCCAGGCGCCAGTCCAGCACTACGATGTAGGCGAACAATGCAAGCGGCGTCACCGTGGCCGCGGTGCCTTCCACAGGCCAGTGCGCGACCAGTGCATGCAGTGTCTCCACGTCGTCGTGAATTGATTTGCGGATCATGCCGGATGTCGATGCGTTGAATGTGGAAAGCGGTGCCCTTCCAAGGGAATCCGCCATGGCTCGGCGAATGCCGGCACCCAGCGTGCAGTCGGCGAAATGCGTGATGGACAATGCCGTGAAATAGAGGAAGCTGCGCAACATGTATACGCCGACCAGGATGAACACATACCGCCATACGGTGTTCGCATCCGGCTGCGTATGCTGTTGCCAAGCGCGCAGCAGCACGTCTCCGATACTTACCAGCGCCGCGTAGGGCGCTACGCTCAGCAGGCCTGAGATCGCGGCCAGCGCGCGCCCGCAATTCAACCTGCCTTGGATGGGCTTCATGGCTCTGTTCAAGGCGGCCTTGCCCTCCACTGCCTTTGCCTTGTCTCCGGTTTGCGCCGTGGACTCGTCGGCGACGTCATCTGCCACGGTTGGTTCCTTTCTATGCGCCCATCTCCTTGCGCGGGGATGTTCCGATGGTGATGTGCATCATAACGTAAAATGAGAATGATTCTCAATAATAATATAACATGATGCCTATCTCGAAACAATTTCAGGCAGTCTTGCAAAGCTGGATTTCAGGCATACTCCACCCTTGGAAAGACTGCCTGAAAATTGTCGTCACGGAAAAACCGTGACGATGTTCATCGTGGCAATGCTTGCGCAGAAAGTCAATACCTTGGTATCGAAAACCATGAAAAATTCCGAATGGTGATGTTCCGGCCCGCGACTGACGGAATCATCATCGGGGTCAGACGTGGACTTCGCGCATGCGCTCCATCGCCTGCGTATCCGTCTCATAGCGGCGCGTGTAGGTTATCAGGAACATGACCGCGATGATGGCGATCGGCATGCCGGAAAGTCCGGTGTAATGGTAATTCATGGCCGTGGCGGTCAGTGCGGCACCGCCGACGATCGAACCGACCGCGTTGCCGAAATTGAAGGCGATTTGCACGGCCGCGCCGGCGATGAGTTCGCCACCGCCTTGCCCGGCCTGCACCATCAGCAACTGTTGCGGAGCGGAATTGAAGAACAGGGCGAAGCCGAGCACGAACGTCAGCATCGCCGTGGACATCCGGTTCCCCGGAATCAGGAAGACCAGCAGCAGACCGACCACCGCAATCGACTGCGACAATGCCGCCGTCGCGGCCGGCTTCCACAGATCGGTCAGGCGTCCGCCGGCGATGCCGCCGAGCACCATGCCGAAACCGGCCAGCACCATAAGCAGGGGAACCGCGGAAGACGACCATCCACCGGTCTTCTGTAGCCAGGGGGAGATGTAGCTCCACCAGCAGAAGATGCCGGAATTGCCGCAGAACACGGCCAACAGCACGAACCATGGGCCCGGGTGGGTGAGGAACCGGAACTGGCCCTTGATGCCGGCATCCTTGATCGGAGGCACGAACGGCACCCAGGCAAGCGTCAGCAGCATGGTCATCGCGGCCCAAGCGGCCAAAAGGCCGAATGCCACACGCCAAGACAGCATTTCGGCGAGCAGGGTGCCGGCCGGTACGCCCAACATGTTGGCTACCGTCTGACCGGTCACCATCATCGAGACGGACTGCGCCTCCTTGCCCTTATCGGCCAGGGTTTTGGCGATCAGCGTGGCCGTGCCGAAGAATGCGCCGTGCGGCAGTCCGGAAATGAAACGGGCTGTCAGCAGCATGGGGGAGTTCACGGCGACCGTGCTCAACGTGTTGCCGACCAGTGCGATGATCATGAACAGGATGATGAGGTTCTTCGGCGGCACCTTGCGTCCGAACACCAGGATCAGCGTGCCGAAGCATACGCCGATCGCATAGGCGGAAATATAGTGTCCGGCGGCTGGAATGCTCACATTCATAGCGGCGGCGGTCTGCGGCAGTATGCCCATCATCACGAATTCGGCGGCGCCCAGGATGAAGGCGCCCGAAGCCAGGGCCAGAATGCTTCTCTTCAAGGTCTCTCCTATAGGTACGGGCATACAGCGTGCGCGAGTATGTACAACGTTTGAACCAAATGTCATTTTAGGAATACCGTCGACCAGTGCGGCATGCGACGACACCGGTGTCGTGCGTATGATTTGACGATTTGTGCGCCTGTGGATTCGGGGGCCTCGGATTGCGTTTTTCCTATAATGGATCAGGTGATGCACATAGCCGTGGTCGAAGACGATGACGAATGCGCGCAGGCGGTGACGCAGTGCCTGGAGCGCTTCTCGAGCGAGCACGGCGAACCCATCGAAACCACGGTGTTCCGTGACGGCGCGGCAATCGTGGAAGACTATCGACCGGTCTACGACATTGTGCTCATGGATATCGAAATGCCGGGCATGGATGGCATCTCGGCCGCGCGGGAAATCCGAAAAACCGACCGCGACGTGGTCATCATCTTCATCACCAACATGGCGCAGTATGCGCTCAAAGGCTACACGGTGCAGGCGCGCTCCTACATACTGAAGCCGGTCAACTACTACGGGCTTTCGATGGAACTGCAGGAGGCGATCGATTACATCAATCGCAACCGGCGCCAGAACGGCCGCGCGTTGCTTCTGCCAAGTGGCGGAGGCATTGACAGGGTCAACCTGAGTGACATCACCTATATCGAAAGCCAACGGCACAACCTGTTCATACATACCACCGGCGGTGTGCTGCGCATACGTGAGTCGATGAACGCCATGGAGGCGAACATCGACGATCCGGCATTCGCCCGTTGCGGCGTGAGCTTTCTGATCAATCTGGCGTGGGTCAGCGGCATCACGGAAGGCAGGGAAGTACTGGTCGGCGGCGACCGGGTGCCGATCAGCCGGCAGAAGTACAAGGATTTCATGGCGGCGCTGAGCGAATATCTGGGAGGCATCCATGATTGACGTGCTGAATCTGCCATCGTTGCTGCTGTGTGGCATCGCGGTGGAGATGGCGCTGACCCCCGCGGTGCTTCCAACGGTCGGGCCCCGCGACATGCGCCAACGCAATGGCGTGCGCCCAGAACCGCCGGCCGGCTCGCGCATGGTCTGGTATATGGGCATCGTGATCGGATTGGCGTTGTCTATGGCAGTCGTGATCTGGGTCAAGGAGACGCTGGTCGACTTCGACACGAATTCCACCGCATTGGAGGCACCGATCTGCCTGGCCGTACTGGTGGCGTTCGCCGTGGTGCCGTTGCGCAGTGGCGTGGCGCAGGGCATCTATGAGGCGATATGGGCGCAGGTGATCGCCTCCCTGAGTTTCGAATGCATGGACTGCGCGACCATGTGGCTTCCCGATCCCATGCGCGTCATCGCACTCGGGCTGCTTACGCTGATCGTTGGCGTGGCGCTGTTCGCCGCGGTGCGGATGCGGCTGCTGCCGCAGTTGAGGGGCGGTCGCGGCGGTGCCGTAGGCGAACGCAAACTGCTGTTCGCGGTGACGCTGTGCATCATGTTCCTGCTGCTGTCGAACTATCAGATCATCTTCCTGTTGCTCGGTTCGCGTGAGCACACCTATATGATTCCCGCATTCCGCATCATGGTCGAACTGCTGAGCCTGATCACGCTGTACCTGCAGAACGACATCGAACAACGGCAGCATGCGCAGATGGAACTCAATCTGGTGCAACGATTATGGCAAAGCAAGCAACGGCAATATGAGATCTCCAAGGAGACGATCGACCTGATCAACCGCAAGTGTCATGATCTCAAATACCAGCTGGCGGCATTCCGCACCATGCAGGACGACGCGGAGACCGACCGGCGGTTGGGCGAAGTGGAACGGTCGGTGATGATCTACGATTCCGCGATCCAGACCGGCAATCGTGTGCTCGACGTGGTGTTGACGGAAAAATCGCTGTACTGCGAAGCCGAGCACATCACCTTGACCTGCATGGTGGATGGCGCGAAACTCGGATTCATCGATCAGGCCGACCTGTATGCGCTGTTCGGCAATGCGCTCGACAACGCCATCGAAAGCGTGATGAAGCAACGGGATCCGGCCAAGCGTGTGATTCAGGTGTCGGTCTACCCCGACAACGGCTTTCTGATGATCCGCATACGCAACTACTGCGACGAGCCGATCGCGCTGGTCGATGGCCTGCCTGCCACCAGCAAGAAAACCGACAAGGGCTATCATGGCTACGGATTGCGCGGCATCCGTTATACGGCGGAACAATATGGCGGCACGATGAGCGTGAAGATCGCTCCCGATTCCTTCACCCTGCAGGTGGTGTTGCCGCTGAATTGAAAAGGTGCGAACCCGGGGCAGCGGGCTCGCACCTGTGTTGGTTACGGGCTGTCGGAGGATTCCGTCAGCGCTTGATGGCCTTGAGCATCACGTTTTTCAGCATGCAGGCCACGAATATGACGAGGCAGACGATGAATGCCGTAAGGCATGGCCCCATGACCGTCTCGTTCGTTCCGGAGGTGAGAATGTATCCGATCGACCAGCTCAGAATCTGCACGTTCGCCACGGCGAGTACATAGACTACGCCGGCGAGAATGCCGATGGAGCTGCTGGCCACGATCAGCAGCAGCCAGATGAGATTGAGGATCGGGGAATCTTTGAGATTATGCTGCGCATTCATTGCGGTTCCTTTCGAGGATGCATCCGTTACTTGCCGGAGGTGGTGACGATGGGCTGCCCGGGTGCGCACCAGGCGCGTACCGGCAGGCAGATGAACAGGGCGAGCGTCACTACCGCGAGCACCACGTCGCCGACAATCCACATCCATTCCCAGTTCACGTCATACTTGCCGGAGACTTCGGAGGCCTTGGAGTTGGCGTATACGTAGAGGATGTTCTTGGCGGCGCGTTGCATGTTGCGGATGCCGGCGTCGCTCTTGAGAATGGTGTCGGTGTAGCCGCAGTCGCCGCTGGCGCGGGTGAGCATCATGTCGTTGCCGGCCATGATGGCATAGTCCGGAAGCATGTAGTAGCTGCCGCCGGGGCCGACGCCGTCGGTGATGATCTTGCCTGTGAAGCCCCATTCGTCACGTGGCAGTTCGGTGCACAATGCCTTGGTGGCGGAGCTCCAGGAGGTGCCGATGCGGGAGAGTTCGGTCATCAGGCCCGTGCAGTCGGCGTTCTTGATGGCCAGTTCGAACGGACGGGCGTAGACTTCGCGCAGGGCCTGCTCGTTGCACCAGTTGGCGGCACCGTCTCGATTGGTGTCCTGCGTGTTGAGCATGTAGTGCTTGGCGTATACGTATGCGCCTTCGCCCTGCATGCCGCTCACTTCGGCCGCGCCCATCAGGCCGGAGAGGGTCGGATCTTCGGAGAAGTATTCGAGGTTGCGGCCGCCGAATGGGGAGCGGTGCGTGTTCATGGCCGGCGCGTACATGCCGACGATGCCCCAGGAGAGCGCCTCATCGGCGTAGGTGGAGCCCATCTGCTTGACCAGTTCCACGTTCCAGGTCATGCCCATGAGCACTTCGGAGGCGTAGGCGTTCATCTTGGTGCCGGAGAAGTTGAAACCGTTGAGTCCTTGCGGGCCGTCGATGTCGGTGGTGGCCTTCTTGCCGACCGATTCGATGGCGGAGGTCTGCCAACCGGCGTTGCCGGTCAGTTCGACGAGTTCGTCGACGCTCATCTGCTGCACGAGCTTATCCCACTTCTCGTCGTTGTAGTCCACGCCGGTCATGTCGTCGACCTTGAGGCCGTTGTCGGCACCGGTGGTCGGCGTCGCATTGTCGGAGGCATCGGCATTGTCGGAGGTCAGTACGGTGGAACCCGGTCCGTTGGCTTCGAGGCGTTCCTTGACCTTGGCCGGGATCGACGTCGGATTCAGGCGGCGTTCGACTTTCGGGAAGGTGCCCGCCAGATCCGCGCGCGACAGATAGGTCACGTTCGTTTCGAGCGAGCCGGCGTCCTGGAACTCCTGCTGGGAGGTGGCGGCCACCTTGTCGGTGGAACGCTTGCCATCATGGGCGTCGTCGTAGGTGATGGTGTTTTCCACCGTGTAGGTGAAGGTGGCGTCGTCGTTCTTCACGGTGTGACTGTCGGTGCGCAGGGTGAAGGTGTAGTCGCCTTTGTCCATCACGTAGGCTCCGGTACCCTTGTAGTCGAAGGAGGCCATGTCGTCGAAGGTCATGGTCAGCTTCACTTCGTCGGATTCGCCGGGCTTGAGTTCCTTGGTCTTGGCGAACGCGCCGAGGTCCACCGCGGACTTTTCGATGCCGCCCTTGGTGTATGGGGCGCTGTAGTACAGCTGCACCACGTCCTTGCCGGCGACGTCGCCGGTGTTGGTCACCTTCACGGTGGCGGTCACTTCGCCGCCCTGACCGTCGACCTGGTAATCCTCGAGCTGCCAGTCGAAGGTGGTGTAGCTCAGGCCATAGCCGAACGGGTACTGCACGATGGAACCATAATCGCCGTAATCGTAGACGGTGCCGTCCGAGGCGGTAATCACGGCCTTGTCGGCTGCGGCGGTCTCATACCAACGGTAGCCGGTGTAGATGTTCTCTTCGAAGTAGAAGTACTTGTCGCTCATCTGTTGCTGGTAATCGGTGTAATAGCAATCGCCCATGTTGTAGTAGGACGGGGCGCTCTTCACGTCGTAGGCGTAGGTGTCCACGAGATGACCGCTCGGATTGACCTTGCCGAGCAGCACGTCGGCCACGCCGCGCATGCCGGTGGCACCGGGGCCCGCGATCTGCAATGCGGCGTCCACGCCGGCATCTTCGAGGAAGCCGAGTTCCATGGCGTGCGACGAGTTCACGAGCACGATCACATGTTCGAAATTCTTTTCCACGGCCTTGAGCAGGTCGGTTTCCGCGCTTTGCAGTTCCAGATAGCTTTTGCCGGCGTCCCCGCCGATCAGGCCTTCGCCGGATTCGCTGTCTGTGACGCCCATGTCCATCGGCAGGTCGCCGCCTTCGCCACCCGCACGGGAGAACACGACTACGGCGGTGTCGCTGTACCGCTTGGCGCTGTCCATCATGTCGAGCACATCGGTGCATTTCGCGTCGTAGATGTTGTAGTCGCCGCCGTTGGGGGAGAACACGTTCCAAGAGCCTGCGCTCTGCGACTGCTTGGTGTAGTAGTTCCACAGATCCTCGTTGATGCTGAGGCCTTCGGCTTCGAACGACTGCTTCAACGTGTCGTTGTAGGAGGCGCCCGACGTGGAGCCGGAACCGGAGCCACCGTACACCAGGTTCACGCTACCGTAGCCGAACACGTTGATTTTCTTGGTGTCGAGCGGCAGTGCGCCGTTGGTGTTCTTGAGCAGGGTGGCGCCTTCTCCGGCGATTTCCTGTGTTAGATTGCGTGCCTTCTGATAGGTGGCCTCGTCGCCGCCTGCGCTGATCTGCTTGTTGAGATCCAGCGTGGATGAAATGGTGTTGGAATATCGGCTGAGCGCCACGTTGGCGACGATCATCACCATCGTGAGCAGTACCGTCAGTACCAGACCGAAGACACCGAATCGCTTCGATATGGGATGGAAGAACTTCCTCTTCATCATCACTCCCTCAATATGTCCGTTTGATTGGATTCAGCGGTCGGGCCGTTGCACTGCATCGTGCATGACGGTTGCCGCTGATGATTCCATTTCAGCTGAGAATGTGTGATTTCGTGTTCCGGCCGGCACTTTCGGTACGTTCCGCGGCACGTTTGGCAATCATGGGATGAGGGAAAATGAAAAGGCGGAACCGAAGTTCCGCCTGTGTTGTGGTCGGGCTGGCGGGATTTGAACCCGCGGCCTCTTCGTCCCGAACGAAGCGCGCTACCAAGCTGCGCTACAGCCCGTAATCACAAAAAGACATATTACACGCAGCAGTGGAATAAACAGGGAGACCTGGGAGTATGGACGTGTTTCGTGCCCGACTGCCTCAGTCCATACAAGCCTTAAGTCTGAGCACTAAAGGCAGGTTTTTTTAATCTGCACGTAACCTATACGTATAAGCTGTATCGCATTTATAACCAATATCGGTATCCGGGTAAAAAAGGGTAAAAGAAGGCAGGGTCTAACCATCCAGCCGGATATGTTCGATATCGTCACGATGTGAGCGCCGGAACAGGACTGCGCGGTTCCCAATCACAGTGACCACAGCCGCACCGAGCTTTTCTGCCAGGTCAGAGGCCGCTTCTTCAGCGGTAACCTCAGATTCGCCGAGCACCTGGCATTTGATGAGTTCGCGCTGTTCAATAGTACTGTCTGCCTGCCTGAGGACAGCGTCAGTAATATTGTTCTTGCCTATGATCAGCAAAGGCTTTATCCGGTGGGAGAGGCTTCTGAGCTTTTTGAGCTGTGCCTTTGTCAGGACGGCCAGCTGCGGTGCTGCGGAATGTGCGCCGGATGATGCGGTACCGGTTCTTTCAGTAAATGCCATCTTATGTGTCCTCACAATATATAAATGTATGTGTATGTCAGCGGGCAGTATATGCTTCTTTATTTTACTAGTGTATGGTAGCTGCGGCAGTCGAAAGCCTGCCGGGGATACTGTATCGCACAGCCAGGAAAATCCGGATGCACTCTGGTAGCAGCACATGTGTACACTATGACGGTAGAGCCGGCTCTGTGATATATGACTATATGTGCGGAACCGGGAAAAAGTATTGACAGGATTTCACGGACAGATATGGACAGGGATATGGCTTGGAAGGAAGCGGCGGCTGAAGAGATGCGTAACACCGGGGATAATGCAGATATTCAGGATACCGGGGACAGTATGGATCAGGGTATCCGCGCCATGGAAACGATCAGGCATGCGCAGATGCTGCAGGAGCAGGATGAAGCGATTTCAGGCCGTATCAATAGCGGTGCTGCGCTGGATGATGCGGTTGACATTTCTAACAGGAAATTCGGACCTTCTGCCCATCCTGAGCAGGTGCAGATGCGCGTGGCAAAACGCGCACTGATGCTCAAGGAAGGTATCGATCCATATCCGGTAAGGCTTGATATTACAACGACTATTGATGATATCCGTAATAAATATACTGGGGATGACGGGGGGCTCACGCTTGAAAAAGGTGTACAGACAGATGACATCGTCGGTATCGCTGGGCGCGTGATGTTTATGCGCAACAGCGGAGGGCTGTGTTTCGTACAGCTGGAGTCAGGGGACGGCTCGCATATCCAGGGTATGATTTCCAAGCGTGCGGTAGGCGAAGAGTCGCTGAAACAGTACAAGCAGCTGGTAGATCTGGGCGACCATCTGTACCTTCACGGCTCCGTGGCCGTATCGAATACCGGTGAACTGTCCGTTATGGTGGATTCGTGGAAGATTGCGGCAAAGGCGCTCCGGCCGCTTCCGGCACTCCATAAGGGGCTGAGCGAAGAGCAGCGCACCCGCAAGCCTTATCTGGGAATGATCGCAGACAGCAAAATGCGTGATATGGTTCGTAACAGGGCCAAAGTCGTTTCTTCCCTTCGCCGTAATTTTGACGGGCGAGGTTACGTCGAGGCTGAAACGCCAATGCTTCAGACAAATCATGGCGGTGCTACTGCGCGCCCGTTCGAGACCCATATGAATGCTTTTAATATTGACCTTTTTATGCGCATTGCGCCGGAGCTTTTCCTTAAGCGCCTGCTTGTGGGCGGGATCGGCAAAGTCTTTGAGATCAACCGCGATTTCCGCAACGAAGGCGCAGACGGCACGCATGCCCCTGAATTTACTATGGTTGAGGCTTATGAGGCATACGGCACTTACGATACTATGGCCGAACTCACCCAGTCGCTTGTGCAGCAGGCGGCGCTTGATGCTTTTGGCAGCACGGAACTCACGCTTGCGGACGGTACGCAGTACAGTGTGGGCGGTGAGTGGAGATCCATCACAATGTACGGCTCCCTGTCAGAAAAGCTTGGCGAGGAGATCACACCTGAGACGTCTGTGGAGCACCTGGGCCAGATTGCAGATAAGCTTGGCGTTGAGCGTGAAGAAGTGGAAAACCATGGCAAGCTTGTTGAGCATCTGTGGGAGCATTTTTATACGGAAGATCCCCATACCTTATGGGAACCGACATTCGTCCGTGATTTTCCGGTAGAAACTAGCCCATTGACGAAATCGCACCGTTCCATAGCGGGGCAGGTGGAGAAGTGGGATCTCTATGTGCGCGGTTTTGAACTGGCTACAGCGTATTCGGAGCTCAATGACCCTGTTGTCCAGCGCCAGCGTTTTGTTGACCAGGCCAGAATGGCGCTTGCCGGTGATGCCGAGGCGATGGATATTGATGAGGATTTCCTCGAGGCGCTTGGTGTAGGTATGCCTCCTGCCGGCGGCATGGGGATGGGGATCGACCGCCTGCTGATTGCCCTTACCGGTGCAACCATACGCGAGACTATTACCTTCCCGCTGGTAAAGCCTCTTAATGCCTGAGCGTCAGGCCGCCCCGGGTACGGACCGCATAGGCCAAGGATGCGCCGCAGGCTCAGCCTGGGGCTGTGTGCGTATGTGGATAAAGGGTGCCCGCCCTCTGACCCTTGTCATAAGTGTGGTATCAGTACTCTCGGCAGCTGTCCCATCATACCTTTTTGCGCGTGGATATGGGCTTTTCGTACTGCGGGGGCATGCCAGCAGGAAAGGGGCTGTATACACCTCGGTTTCCCGGACGAACGACAGCGCAGCTATCCTGCGTTTTGCAGCAGTTGCAGTATTATGCCTGACTGTCGCTGTTTCAATGCAGATTGCCGCAAACTATTTCAATGATTATGCGGATGGAGTGAAAGGGGTCGATGCAGGGCGTTCGGATGAAGATGCTAAGCGGCCGGAATCGGGTGCCGGCCGGATAAAGGCGGCGTCCGGCTCCGGTTTTAATGCGCCGCAGAGGCTCGTGGCGTCGGGTGTCCCGCCCCGGAAGGTCCTGAAGGCAGGTGTGGTATGTACGGTTATTGCAATTGCGGCAGGTATAGCGGCAGCTGGTATCACCGGGTTGTGGGGGCTGCCTGCTGTGGGGCTCTTATGTGTTGCTGCAGCATGGTTTTACTCAGGCGGTAAGAAGCCGTACGGATACAGGGGGCTCAGCGAAGCTGCAGCCTTTGCCGTTTTTGGCCCTGTTGCCGTTTTTGGTACTGAGTGGGCCCTTTTAGGTGTGTATGTGGGCGACTATATCAGATATTCCGGAGCCGGGAGCCTGGCTGCCCCGGTAGGGTCGGGAGCGCTGGCTGTCATCCTGATGCTGCTCAATAATATGCGCGATGCCGAGTCTGACCGCGTTCACGGAAAGCTCACGTTTTCTGCAGCAGCCCCGCGGGGCTGGAGCCTGGCTACCCTTATTGCTGCAATGGCCATCTGCCAGTATATACAGTCGCGCACTGTTATATACGTCACTGGTATGAGCTGCGCAATGCATCCTCCTGTTGCGGCGGCGGTTGCAGCCATCGGCGTGCTGCAGCTGGTATTTGCGGTTTTTGTCATTATTTTTGCCTATACATACAGATATCATTCAGCTTTCTGTGTGTGCATCGCCCTGGCGTACAGCTACGTTGCCGTCATGGTTGCTGAAGGCTTTATTGCTGTACTCTGAATGCCTTGCCCTCGTCTGTATCACTCAGTAGTATCTGAGATATGACATACAAATTAGTATTGCTCCGACATGGTCAGAGTGCCTGGAATAAAACGAACCAGTTCACCGGCTGGGTGGACGTCCCCCTAACTGGGCAGGGCGTTGAAGAGGCAAAGCGCGGCGGGCAGCTCCTTAAGGAGAAGAATGTCCTGCCGGATATTGTTTTCACCTCTTTGCTCCGCCGCGCCATCAACACGGCAAATTATGCGCTTGATGAGGCTGACCGCCTGTGGATCCCCGTGAAGCGCAGCTGGCGTCTGAATGAGCGCCACTATGGTGCGCTGCAGGGCAAGAATAAGACTGAGATCCGTGAAGAGTTCGGCGATGAGAAATTCATGATCTGGCGCCGCTCCTACGGCACCCCGCCTCCTGATATCGACCCTGATGACCGGTATTCCCAGAACCACGATCCGCGGTACAGCGCTGACGAAGTGCCCGAGGCGGAAGCGCTGGCAAACGTTGTTGCACGTGTGACCCCGTACTGGGAAAGCGATATCATCCCTGAGCTCGCCTCAGGAAAGACCGTCCTTATTGCGGCCCACGGCAACTCTCTGCGCGCTATTGTCAAGATGCTTGACGACCTGAGCGAAGAGGAGATATCCAAAGTGAATATCCCCACAGCCATCCCGCTGCTGTACGAGCTGGATGAAAACTTCAAGCCGGTCAAGCCGCGGGGTGAATATCTGGATCCTGAAGCTGCTGCTGCCGGTGCTGCTGCAGTTGCCGCACAGGGGCAGAAATAAGCAGTTCTGCAGCCGGAACCCAGGGCCCTGAGAATTCCTGGAACGGTACTTCACAAGGGTATACGCTGATCTGGCATTATTGTTACAGCATAAGCAAAAGGCCCATGCCGCATCCGGCATGGGCCTTTTGCTTATGCTCTATCTGTAACATTATTTATATTTATGTTTGCATTACTCATTATTAATGTTCAGCTAACAGATACAGAAGTAATAGGATGGGTGTAAATGCGGGCAAACGGGGATCCCGCCTGCCGATCCCGGCTTTCAGCTCTGGGGGAAGAAAGCGAGAAGCCGGTAATTCCTGCGGTTGGCGAGTTCCCAGAGCAGCAGTGCGATGCCGATACCGATGCCGCACAGGCATACGAACAGCGGCTGCCGTACATGGAAGCCTGCAATAAGCAGGACAGTATAAACAACTGCAGCAATAGTCCATAAAACAGTTCCGGCCGCAAAAAGTATACGGAGATCAACCTGCTCAGCATGAGGCGCGGGTTTGCGCACTTCCGGGTCATAAATCGGGGCAATCTTCACACTTCCTATCTTACTCGGGCTATGTACGGCGATAGGCAGGCATTGTTGTTATGATAATAGCCATATACGCAGATCGCATATATACACATATTCGGGCTGGATCACAGCAGCAGATCGGGGTGGCGCATGTACCGCATATTTCCTGTCCATCGTAATTATGCGTGGGGATCTGATATGCGCTTGCAGTCGCTTTTTGGCGTTGATGATGAAGGGCCTCTCGCTGAGCTGTGGTTCAGCGGGCATCCCCAGTTCCCCTCCATGCTCAGCAGCGACGGCGATACTATTGATGCAGCAACTGCTATCAGGCGCGCGCCGGAATTCATGATCAGCCGTACTGTAGCGGACCGGTGGGGCGCTGAACTCCCGTTCCTGTTCAAGGTGATTTCTGCGCGTAAGCCCCTGTCTCTGCAGGTCCACCCTTCGCAGGAGAATGCGCAGGAAGGGTTCAAAAAAGAGAACAGCAGGCATATCGATATCAGTGATCCGCGCAGATCCTTCAAAGATGCTGTTGCCAAACATGAGATGGTTGTTGCTTTGGAACCCTTCAGTGCATCGGTAGGTTTTATGCCCATCCGTCAGCAGATCAGAGCACTCGGCGCTATCGGGCATCCTCTTGCCCGCAGTATGGCCGCGCTTTTATCTGATGAAAGCGCCGGCAGCAGGCAGGAGAGGATCTATTCCGCATTCCGGCTGGCTGTATCATCAGCTTCCACTATGAGTGCGGGCATTACTGCTGCCATTTCAGAAGCTCTCAGCCGTGAGGGCAGTGAGGGAGACCGAAGCCAGCCTCCCAGCTCTGCTGTGCTCAGTGCCCTCCGCCATGCGCAGGATGCAGCGCAGTCTTTCCCTGATGATCCCAGTACACTGTGTATCGCGATGATGAACCCTGTTGAGCTTGAGCAGGGCGGATCAGTTTTTATACCTGCCGGTACAGTACATGTATATCTGCGCGGCACAGGCGCTGAAATCATGACAAATTCGGATAATGTTCTCCGTGCGGGGATGACGCCTAAGCATAAGGATATCAGCGGTTTTATGGAGAACCTCAACTGTATCCCGTCCCCTCCGATAGACCCCGCTTCAGGCCTTCTGAAGCTTGTTTTCCAGGCAGATATCGTGACGTACAGGCCGCCTCTGGATGAATTTATGGTGGCGTATGGGCATGTTGATCCTAAATCGGGTGCGACGGGCCGGTGGTGGACAGTAAGCGACAGGCTCCGGCGCACCCAGGCTAAATTTTCCCAGGCTGTAGGCCCGCAGCATGTAGTGGCCTCCCGGCGGCGGCCGCGTGTGATCGTGGCATTGGATGGGGTAGTACGGTGCCGGAGCAACAGCCACAGTATAGACCTGCATCAGGGGGAAGCTGTTTTTATACCGGCAAGCGAGCCTTCAGTTACCGTCAGCGGTGCAGTGGAAGAGCCGGGATCGTATATCCTTGCGACTACGGCGGTTTAGCCGTCCGGTATGTGGACGGTGCTGTTAGGACAGGTTAATGCAAGTTTTAAGAAACTCCAAGCTATAAAGTTTGGTGTATTTGTTACTCTTGATTCTTAGCAAATCTAAGGAGTCATATATGCCAGGTGGTGTACACGCAGTACATTCGTCGCGCAGAACTGCACGTAATAAGGGTGTAGTGAAGCGTGACGCAGGCAGGCATATAGCTCAGAATATAAACTCCAGGCATATACCGGAGAAAAAAGGCCGTTCAGGCCGTGGGGCGCATGCCGTAGTCCCTTCATTGCTGCCGGGGAGCTCCCGCAGCACCAGTGTTGCCCTTACGCCGACGGTAAGCAGGCAGCTTAATGCTGCACTGATAAAGGAGCTTAATAATGCCCCTGCAACACGCAAGGCAATGCGCAGGATGGCACAGCAATCCAACCGCAAAGCACATTTTATGATGGTCAGTGCGGTAACACTCCTTGCAGGTACCCTTGGTTCTATTTACGCTTCTGCAGCAGGCCAGGGGCTGCAGAACAGGGCACTGGCTTCACAGATATATGAGGCTGATCCGAATAGCGGGAATGCTGTAAGCCGCGGTTCGGGACGTACCTCGCTGTACAGCGAAGAAGAGTCCGTCAGCGAAAGCAAAGAATCAGACTGGAGCCTTGAGGCTAACGCTTTCAATGTTGATACTGACCAAGTCAGTATTGATAACCAGCAGGCTAAAGTTGCACAGACGCATCAGACCCCCCAGACCCGTGACCAGCTGGCCGGCATTGCACGTTCCGGTTCGGATTCATGGGCTACCTATACAACGAATACTTTATACAGCGCCAGCGCGCCGTTTGCCTCTACGATCCATGTCAGCCATCCCACGGGGGACTCGGGCAATGCTTACGCTTTCTCCCAGTGCACATGGTGGGCTTATATCCGCAGGCATCAGCTGGGCCTGCCGGTCGGGTCTCATTTCGGGGATGCGGCACAGTGGGCGGCATCGGCTAAGGCTCTGGGATATTCAGTAGACAATAACCCCCAGGTAGGCGATGTTATAGTCTTTGCCCGCGGGAACGAAGGTTCCAGTTCCCGGTACGGCCATGTCGGGATCGTTGAGTCTGTGAATTCCAATGGGACGATCACGATTTCGGAAAGCGGTGCAAAACTCCATGGACGCATCGCTTCCAGGACGCTCCAGAATCCAGGACGTTTCCAGTTCATCCACAGCTGACAGGCAGTGTACGGGGCAAAGGCATAATTCCCATACAGGTATAAGGTAAAGAGTATACAATAGAAGTATGGCCTTTATCAGAATTGTTCCAAAGGAGGAATTATGGCTAAGTATGATAAAGCGATCCTTGTAGGGGTGGATGGGTCCGATGCCAGCTATAAGGCCGTATGGTGGGCTGCAAATTATGCGCATCATGCAGGGCTGACCCTTCATATCGTGTGTGCATATTCATTGCCGAGCTATGCTGCGGTATCTTTTGATGTTACCTATACTTCAATGGGTGATGATAAAGCTGCACATAATGATGCCCAGACTATCCTCGCTAAGGCTAAGGCGATCGCTGATGAGCAGGGTGTGCAGGCAACAACGCTTATTGTCACGGGTGATACGGCAAGCGTTTTTGTTGAGCTGTCGCATAATTATAATCTGATCGTTATTGGGAACAGGGGTAAGGGCGGACTTGCCGAGCGCATGCTGGGCACTACGAGTTCAAGCCTTCCCGCTGCTGCGTACTGCCCGGTTGTAGTTATCCCATACACTGATGACAGCGGCAAAGTGATGCATCTGAATAACAGGATCAGGCGTGTTGTCGTTGGGGCTGACGAATCCAGGTGGGGTGTTAAGGCTATCGAAACTGCTGCTGAATTTGCGGATCACTGGGGGGCTATGCTTACAGTGCTTTCAGCTGTGCCGAACCTGACCAGTATGACCGGCACCGGTGCCAGCGGGATCGACAATTCGGAGCAGAATTCTGTTATGGAATCGTATCTTGAAGACCTGCGGTCCAGCATACGCCCCCTGCACAGGAAATACCCCAACCTGAACATTACTGAATCGGTAGTGGAAGGTTCTGCTATTGAGGCACTGACACAGGCCAGCAAGGATAATGATGTCGTTGTGGTAGGTTCCCGCGGGCGAGGCGGTTTTACAGGCCTGATATTCGGCTCAGTAAGCCAGGGGCTTATCCAGCATGCGGTAGGGCCCGTCTATGTTGTCCCGCGCAAATACGTTGAGTCGGCCGAATCCGAATCGGAAGAGGGGACTGCGCAGACTGCTGAAAATGTGCCGGCAGTCCCTCTCGAAAGCGTTAAGGGCATCCAGGAAGTCTCGATATCCCAGGCTGATGATAATACTGCGAAAGGCCTGTCCGATATTATTGATCCCCAGGACAGGGCCTCCTGACAGCGCCGGCCCTTAACGGCGTATAGTAATGTCAAGCCGCGTAGGGGGCGCCTCGTTCAGGGTGTGCATAACTGTGCAGCTTTTGTCTACGTGACGCCTGATGCGTTCCTTGAGCTTCTGCGCGTCCTCGTCGCTCAGATGTGCATCTGCTGCATCGACTACTAACTGTTCGCTGAAATTGATATAGGCGTCTGAGTCTGGATCATACGTGCCGTCAACGATCACGCGTGCGCCTTTATTCTCGCCGAGAGCGGATTCTACGGCAAACTGGCTGGACAGGCCGCCGCATCCTGCCAGCGCGATTTTCAGCAGGTCGCCGGGTGTAAAAAGCCCGTCCCCATGCCCGAAAACGATTTCCGCCTTATCATCCTTATGGCCTACCCATGTTCCGTCTTCTTTGCGTTCAACCCATAAACGAGCCATTTTACCTCATTTCCAGTAGCGGATGGAATTATGCTGCCGTATTCTGGCATCCGCACCGCGCGTAAATTATACACAGGCGGAGGCCGCGACGGGCAATACCTACAGGATACCGTATGCATGTCAGAAAAGGCGCGGACTAAGCGGCAGGAGTATGCGCGGACCCATTACACAAAAATTGTTAAGCCTTATTCCTAATATAAAAGGTATGGCATTGACCCAAGAACAGCTTGACGCTATCCGCAGACGTGTCCCGGCTCGTCCCGAAAGCAGTATTCCAACCCCGTATGAAGACTTGGCGCGTGAAATACTTATGACCGGTACTCTGAAATCTGACCGCACGGGCACGGGGACGATCTCACTCTTTGGGAAGCAGATGCGTTTCGATCTGCAGGATTCATTCCCCATGATAACTACCAAATCTGTGTATTTCAAAGGCGTAGCGTACGAGCTGCTGTGGTTCCTGCGGGGGTCGAGCAATGTGCGCTGGCTCCAGGAGAACAATGTCCATATCTGGGATGAGTGGGCAAACCCGGAGACCGGCGAGCTTGGGCCAGTCTACGGCGTACAGTGGCGCAGCTGGCCTGCACCGACGCAGGAAGACCCTAAGCGGACTATCGACCAGATCGCCAATGTCCTTGAGCTCATCAGGGACCATCCTGATTCCCGGCGGATGGTCGTTTCGGCGTGGAACCCTGCAGAAGTCGAGTATATGGCTTTGCCCCCCTGCCATGCGCTTTTCCAGTTCTATGTTGCTGACGGGAAACTCAGCTGCCAGCTCTATCAGCGTTCGGCAGACATGTTCCTTGGAGTGCCTTTCAATATTGCTTCTTATTCTCTGCTTACATGCATGATGGCCCAGCAGGCGGATCTGGAGCCCGGGGAGTTTGTCTGGACCGGCGGGGACTGCCATATTTACGACAACCATGTTGAGCAGTTCCTTGAGCAGCTTGGGCGCGAACCGTATCCGTATCCCACTCTGGAGATCGACAAAGCCCCTTCGATCGGGGAGTATGCATACGGGGATTTCCACGTTATCAATTATGTGCATCATCCTAAGATCTCAGCACTTGTAGCGGTTTAGGCGGGCCTGGTACTGCTGTTGTAATAGCCCGTGTAGTGTATGATGATGTGAGTAGCAAAAAGGAGTATGTCCATTATGGAGCATGATAGTAGCCGCAGCGGTTACCACCAACCCAGGCCCGAGCCAGACGGGCTAGAGTTTTCTGACGATGCATGGGACGATGAAGAGCCCGAAGAGGGCGGTATTGATACGGTGCCGAAGCTCAATCTGATTTGGGCTCAGGCATATTCACAGCTGGGGCAGCCCGGCGCAATTGGTGCGCGTGGTGCTATACCGTGGCATCTGAAAGAGGATCTCCAGCATTTCAAAGAGCTTACTGTCCTGCATCCTGTCATCATGGGGCGCAGGACGTGGGAGTCGATCGATCCGCAGTACAGGCCGCTTTCCCAGCGTGATAATATCGTAGTTTCGCGGGATATGGGATATAAGGCCCCCGGAGCGTCTGTAGTGGACAGTATTGATGAGGCGCTGCATATGGCATCCCAGCCGGCGATCCCGGATGACGGCATACTGCGGGGGGAGATTTGGGCTATCGGCGGGGCTCAGCTGTACAACGGCCTTATCTATCGTGCAGATAATATCTATATAACAGATATTGATGTTGCTGTTGAAGCAGATGCTTTTGCCCCGGATATTGACGACCTGCTGCAGCGCGGCGTATTTGAAGTGGTTTCTGACAGCGGCTGGATGGTCCCGTCGGGGCAGGGGGATATCCCGCGGTACCGTTTCCGGACCCTGCACCGTAACGATTCCAGGTATGCTGCTGAATAAGACGGTGCTGCCGGGCACAGGGTTACAATAGCCAAATAAAATAGAAAATAGCCCCGGCCAGAGTAAATGGGCAGGGCAGCGCAACAGTGCCCTGCGGGGCTGAGCTGCTAATAGCAGTTTGCAGGGTCCTGTAAAGGAGCTCCTGTAAGGGGGAAATAAGATATGCCGACTGACAGAAAATATACAGTGATGACAGTATGTACGGGGAATATCTGCCGGTCTCCCATGGCAGAGATAGTGCTGCGCAAATATGTTGCTGATGCCGGATTGGACGGTTCTGTGGAAGTCCATTCCAGCGGAGTCAGTTCTGAGGAACAGGGGAACCCTATAGATCCCCGTGCCCGGCGTGTGCTCCGTGAGCGGGGGTATGGCCTGCCCGGCAGCCATTATGCCCATCGGGTCACTGCCGATGAGATCAGGAGCACGGATCTGTTCCTGCCCATGACCGCAGCGCATATGCGGTCGCTGCTGCGTCAGATACCGTCTGGCGATGCGTGGAAAGTCCATATGTACCGTTCTTTTGACCCGAAGCTCCCTCAGCCGGAAGCCGGGAATGAGGATACTATTGACCTTGCTGACCCATGGTACGGCGGTCCTGAAGATTTTGAAACCGCTATGGACCAGATCGAAACTGCTGCACCGTATATCGTTGGCTGGATCAGACGGCAGCTGCAGGCGAATACAAACTGACATGAATCAACCGTTAGGAGATATTCCGGCGGTTCTCCATGTCCTCTTAATACGGATATCGGGGAGCGGAGTCAGATATCTATGCAGAGGCAGCGGCTGGAAAGAGATTCTGTAACCGTATACTGTATTTTGATATTTTGTAAGGCTGTTCGGCAACGTGCTGGACAGCCTTTACTGTTTATGGTGAAAAATATGAGTGTATATGATTGTCTGTAGGCCCTGGTGGTAAAACACGCAGATACAAAATACAATTCCGCATTTTTCCGCAATTCCTGTTTTTGTATCTGCGTGTTTTACCACCAGGAGGTTGCTGTCAGACGTGTGCCAAGGTCAGTGCCTGCGCCCGCAGTGGCATTTATCATAGGATTTTTGTGTGAGCAGCTGTCTCAGGATATACCAGCTGGATATAAAACAAAAATGAAAGGGCCCTGCATACGCAAGGGCCCTTTCATGTGCTGTGGCTCCGAGCGGTATCGATCCGCTGACCTCACGATTTTCAGTCGTACGCTCTACCAACTGAGCTACAGAGCCATGGAGCGTCAAAAAAACCCGGAGAAACCGGGTCCTGCTCCAAGCGACTCCGACCGGACTTGAACCGGCGACCTCCGCCGTGACAGGGCGGCGCTCTAACCAACTGAGCTACGGAGCCACAGCTGCATTTCGCAACCGAGTAGAAATATTACATGAACGGTTGGTCAAGTGCAAGCATCGGCATGTTGCAGGAGCTTCAGCCCACCTGCTTCCATTCATCAACGTCAATATGGTGGTCAGGGTTGGCCTGCCACGCCTGCCATGCTGACTCTACGATGTCGTGCACATCGTGTTGGGCATACCAGCCCATTTCGGTATTGATACGCTCAGGGGAACCGATAAGATGCGGAGGGTCGCCTGCACGGCGTTCTTTGACAGTCTCGGTAAAAGGCAGCCCAGTTACTTTCTTGATTTCATCAACGATCTCACGCACAGATGTACCTTTGCCTGTGCCGACGTTGAATGCATCGTACCTGCGTTCATCGCGGTCGAGATAGTGCATAGCAGCCACATGAGCATCAGCCAGGTCGGACACGTGTATGTAATCCCGGACGCAGGTGCCGTCGGGGGTAGGGTAATCATCCCCGAAAATCGCTGGAGCAAGCCCCTTCTTCAAACGGTCAAATACCATAGGTACAAGGTTAAGGATCGCCGGGTCCTCAAGCTCTGCAGGACCGCATCCCGCAACATTGAAATAGCGCAGTGCACAGAAGCGGATGCCGAAAGCGCTGGCGCATGCGCGCCCCATCCACTCACCGAAAAGCTTCGTCTGCCCGTAGGGGTTGATAGGGATCATGGGGATAACATCTTCAGGGACAACATCTACAGGCGGTACGCCATAGGTTGCTGCTGAGCTTGAGAAAACGAGCTTCTGCGCTCCGGAATCTTTCATCGCTTGGAGTACGTTGAGCATCCCGTTGATATTCTGCTGATAGTACCATAGCGGTTTTTCAACGGATTCGCCCACCTGCTTGCGGGCCGCGAAATGGATAACCGTATCCACCTTATGCTCACGCATGATCTCTGCCATACGTTTATCAGCGCCTGCGGCGGAAATATCCATGCCATAGAGGCGTGCCCCTTCGATCCGGGCGGGCTTCCCGTAGCTGAGATCGTCAACAACGACCACTTCGTCTTTGGCCTGATGCAATGCATGTACGACATGGGCACCGATATATCCGCATCCGCCTGTAACAAGGACTGTCATTTTTCCTTCCAATCTGTGAGCTTCTATTGCCGTCACTATCATAGCTCGGAGCACATATCTCGGGGTGGGGAAGGGCAGACGTGATTCACGCCCACCCTTACAATATCCTTTATGACAGATTTTACGGCTTCTGCAGGCCTGCCTGACAGCGGCAGCGGGGAGGGACATCATACAAGGTCGATAGTTTCTTTCGTGCGCCGCTCTTCGCGTCTGGACAGGCGCCTGCAGAATGCATGGGATGATTATGCGGACAGTTTCCTTCTGGATTTTAGTGATTTTGGCGAAACAGAATATGATCTGGGCATGCCGCGGGGATTCGTATTCTCCCGCAGTTCCATAAGCAGGATTTGGAAGAACAGCAACCCGCTCATAGTCGAAGTAGGCTCGGGCCAGGGCGAGAATATCGCTGCTGCCGCGTTGTCCCATCCGGATAATAATTACCTTGCCTTAGAGGTCTATAAGCCGGGCGTGGCCCACACAATGCTGCTTGGAGGGAAAAACGGGCTGACGAATGTTAAGGTTGCGCAGGTCAATGCCCCCGAGTTCTTTGCGGCAGTGCAGCCGGGCACAGTCAGGGAAGTATGGACATTTTTCCCTGATCCCTGGCCGAAGACAAAACACCATAAGCGCCGCCTTATCCAGGGGAAGTTTGCGCATTCGGTAGGTACTGCCCTGGAAGACGGCTGTATGTGGAGGATCGCTACGGATATTGACGATTATGCTTTGCATATCCATGAGGTTATGGATCACAGGGATGACTTCACGAATACAGGCACTCTGACGGTCAGCCTCCCGGTGGAGCATGTCAGCAAGGGGAACTCTGACAGGGCGTACTTGCTTGAGCATGCCGATTTCCAGGAATCCCACCGTTTCGAGGGCAGGATACTCACAAATTTTGAAAAGAAAGGCCTCGCAGCGGGCCGGACGGTCCATGATTTTACGTTCCATGCACACCATGGGATATCCGGATGTGAATAGCCTGGCATCGAAGTGTCAGCGCAATGCCATGCTGCGGTGCGCACCCCGGCTCCCGGCTGTACCGGCTGCGGGATAACGGGACGCGCCCTATTTGCGTAAATCTACACCTGCGTATATCCTGTATCAAGTGCGCCCCCGTCGTCTAACGGTTAGGACACCAGACTTTCAATCTGACAACAGGAGTTCGACTCTCCTCGGGGGTACTGGTTTCACCCTTGCGCATAGCGTGCAAGGATCCGCTGGATATGTGGCATAATGTGGTGCATAACATATAGGTTAGTGTAGGCAATAAGCATAGCTGCACAAAAGTATATCAGTGTCAGCCAGTCCATCGTCCAGTAATGGGCAATAAGAAGCAGCATGACAGGAAGCTGTACGGTGACTGTCACAACTCCGGGGACATACCCTTTGAACCGGAAGCACATCGTGTAATGCATAATGAAATGGAGCATATATGCGATGCAGAAGCTGAGGTAAAGCCTGGTATTATGGTTCAGCTCGCAGAACGCTGAGACTAGGAGGAGTACGGTAAACTCTTCCAGCACCCCTGTGCTGAATGCGGAGCCGTCGGTAACTTTCCCAAAGAAGCTGCCGATTTTCGTTTCTTTCAGGGAAATGAATTTTGCCCTCTTTTTCCATAACGGCATAAAAATCATTTCTTCAAAATCGTGGAGCAGGAACAGTATAGGCAAGCTCCAATAATGGAATAGGATCAGCATAATTTATTTCCTCCTGAACTTATATAACGGAATTCGTTTATACTATAGAAAGCGGGCCATGCAGCAGCAAGCGGATTTCGGGAAAAGGTACAGATCAGCGGATAGTGTGTCAGCGGAATAAGGAGAAAAATGGACAGCCGGGTATACCAGTCTAAGGTCCGGATAACAGAAGCGCTCCTCCGGCTAATGGAGAGTGATGATTTCAGCGCTTTGACTGTTTCTGAGATCACAGCCCATGCCCATGTATCCCGCAATACGTTCTATCGCCATTTTACAGATAAATATTCCGTGATCGAATTCTTTGCGGAGTGGCTGCTGGACAGTTATCTGGCTGAAGTCAGGCGGCAGGGGGTAACGGATTTCGAAAGCCTGCTGGTACTGTATTTTACATTCTGGAAAGAGCGGAGGAAGTATATTGGCCTTCTGAAGCGGCACTATCTTCTGGATATGGTTTTCGATGTACAGAGAAAGAAATTCCTCAGGGCCCTGCCCGGTTCCAGTCTTCCTTGGCATGGGATACCGGGGGTAGATGAGACTTGTGTCAACCTGATCGTTATCGGTGGGATGTGGACAGTCCTCCTCTACTGGCTGGAAGGCGGGATGAAGCTGGAAGCCTCAGATATCACGCACAGGATTTTGCGTGAGCTGAGATTTTATACACAGTATATTGGCGATAGGGGCCCGGTAACCCGACAGGCATAAACGGTACGGCGGGCGTGTACATCGGCATGCCCGGCATGGGCGGTGATGCCGATGGCCTGGGCTAAGGGTTGAGCACCTGCCCGGGGAATTCCATCTTGTCTTTTTCGGCAAGTTCGATCCATTCTTTGATCCACATTTCTTCCGCAGGGTCAATATCATGCCGTTCCAGATGCTTCTGATAGGTGGAGTAGAAGGCACGGATCGCCGGATACAGCGCAGTCAGCGTGTATTCGGGCCGTTTTTCGCGCCAGTGCCGGGGATGCGCCGCGAAAGTATTCTTGAAGCGCTTCATATAAGCGAGGAACGATGACAGCTCGGTATCCATACGGCGCGCGCTGCAGGCTACGATCATATTGGGGCTGTATACAGTCTCGAAATCATGGTCGAACATGTGCAGGGAAATATCGATATCTTCGTGCATGATATCTTCCTCATCGCGGCACACTTCGCCTTTTATCGCTTCCCATGCCGACCTGCGGATGGCCATATTTGAGCCGTACAGGAGCTGCCGTTTGCCGTCAGCAATATAGATGCGCTTACGAATGGAATTATCCCCGGCGAGGCTGATATTTTTTCCCGGCATATCATAATAAGTACAGGGGCCTGTGGCGCCCATGGCCTCAGGGTTCTCTTCAAAGAGCTTGCTGACCACTTCTACCCAGTCAGGCTTTATCATGCAGTCGGCATCAAAACGCCCGAGTACATCCCCCGTTGCATAAGTGAAACCGGCGTTGCGGGTCGGTATCAGCCCCTGCTCTTCATCCTGATGGAGCAGGACCACGTTGCTGTGAGGGTTGTCTTTTATGAACTGTTCAACAATCTGGCCGGTATTGTCAGTTGACTTATTGTCAACAACAATAACTTCATGGGCAGGGACCGTCTGCGCTGTAGCATTGAGCAGGCACTGCGCAATACGGTCAGATTCGTTCCATGCAGGAATAATTATTGAAACTGAGGTCATGGATTCCATTATAAGCAGATATATGCCATGGGATGATCCCGTCTGCTGTTTTACCCCCAAGCGTTCTGCATCCCGGGATGTATCTGTACGGCTACGCGGTATCGTTCTATCGCCTGTGCGATAATAGGGGCAGTTATAAAAGCACGCACATTGGACAGGAGCTGGCAAAAGGTACAGATATGAGCAGTGATCAGCCGGGGAACAATAACAGTAATGATGGCAGCAGGACAGTGAATATTTCTGATACGAGTGCCATCCGGCGCATTGACCTTGCTACGATCTTCCCGTCGAAGGGCGATCCGCGCAGGCCTCCTGAGTGGCTGGGGCGTGCATTGCTGTATGCAGTGATCGCAGTTTATCTTGCTATCTTTGTGTGGAATTCATGGCCTAAAATCGAAAATGTCGTTTTTTACGTTATCGTAGCGCTTTTTATTGCGCTGGCGCTGGAGCCTCTGATCCTGCGGCTTATCAGGCATGGGTGGAGGCGTGGTGCAGCCGCAGGCGTTGTGCTTATAGGTTTTGTGGTGCTGTGCGCAGTTTTTTTCTCGATGTTTGGCGTGCTTCTTGTACAGCAGCTTACAACAATGATCGAGGGGCTTCCCGATACGTACAGGAATATCCGTCAGAGTATTTTGGATATGTCGGGGTACCGTCTTCCGGAGATCAAGGATCTGAGTTCCAGCATTATGTTGTTCTTCAATACGAACGGCATGCAGGAATACCTGACCCGGGCTTACTCTACCGTTTCTTCGCTTATTTCCGGGCTGTTCGCAGTCCTGACGATCCTTCTGGTCACATACTATATCTGTGCTGCAGGCCCTAAGATGAGAAGGGGCCTGTGCAAGTGGATCCCCCGTAAATCCCAGCGCAAATTCATTGTTGTATGGACCACGGTACAGACCCAGATATCGAATTACCTGTACAGCCGGTTCATCCTTGCTATCCTGAACGGGACATTCCTGGCAATCTTTATGATCATCCTGAAAATCCCGTATTGGCTGCCGCTGTCGATCTTCTGCGGGCTCGTATCACAGTTTATCCCCACTATCGGCACATATATCGGTGCTGTGGTACCTATGGTTTCGGCATGGAGCACTAATGGCTGGCCGTATGCAGTCTATCTGGTGATCTACATAACGGTGTACCAGCAGATTGAGAATATGATCCTGTCGCCGCGTATCTCAAAAGATACGATGGATATCAATCCGGCTATAGCATTCCTGTCAGTATTCTTCTTCGGCGGCCTGTTCGGGGCTTTGGGGGCATTCCTTGCACTGCCTATAACTGCAAGCCTTCAGGCCTTGCTGAGTGCGTATACGCGCAGCTATGACCTTATAGACTCCGATCTGCTTGATGATCCTAAACCGGTGAAAAAATCCGGTATTGTCTCCGGCGCTGAAATGATCGAAAAGAATGTAATACAGCCGATTGCAGAACATATGCCGCGCAGTTCCCGGGGCTCATCCGCAAATATTATGGCTGACAGTGTTGCTGACCTGCGAAGGCGCGCAGGGGAGCAGGATCAGGCCACGTACCGTACTTCCGAAGAGGAAGATGCATCAGAAACAGTTGCTATCCCGCAGAAGGGCAGTGCAGGGTATGGCAGAGGAGGATCGGGCAAGCGGCCTGTTATTGGCGCGCAGGGGCTGGACGATGATGACGAACAGCCTGCAGCGGTCCCTGTCAGCAGTAACGTGCTTGGCAGCGGTACCGGTAAAGGCCGGGACCAGGCTGACGGAAAAGATACCGGAAAAGCAACCGGTACCGGGACCGATACGGGAGGCCGCAGGCAGCAGCGTAAGCGTTCCAAAGGCAGGGGCGCCCGGGGGCAGTGGAAATAATGGTCCTTCTGCAATTCCTCGATGTTGTTATCCTTGTCCTTGGCATACTGAGCTTCGGATACCAGGCGCTTTACTTTATTGCCGGGTTTTTCGGCAAACCGCAGAAGTATGCAGCTGCACCGCAGGATAAGCATTATGCGGTCCTGATCTCAGCGCGGAATGAGTCGCAGGTCATCGGCAACCTTATAGGGTCACTGCATAAACAGACATACCCCTCAGAGCTTGTAGATATATGGGTCGTCGCGGATAACTGCACGGATGATACGGCTGATGTGTGCCGGGGCCTGGGATGCCGCGTACTTGAAAGGTTCAACCAGGAGCAGGTGGGCAAGGGATACGCATTGAAATTCCTGTTCAACTATATGCGCGACAGGAAGTTCAGCGATATTTATGATGCGTACTTTATTTTTGATGCCGATAACCTTCTTGATCCGAAGTACATTGAAGAAATGAACAATGCTTTCCAGCAGGGTTATGATGCCGTTACCAGCTACAGGAATTCCACGAACCTTGCGGAGAACTGGGTATCTGCCGGTTCGGCACTATGGTTCATCTTCCAGTCCCGCCTGCTGAATGCCGGACGCTCTATCCTGGGGAATAACGGCTGGATCGGCGGCACCGGTTTTATGTTTTCAAAAAAAATCATGGAACGCAATGCCGGCTGGAAATTCCATCTGCTGACCGAAGATGTGGAATTTACCATGGACTGCATCTTAAGCGGAGACCACATTGGATATTGCTCAACAGCTGTGTTCTATGACGAACAGCCCGCATCCTTCAAACAGAGCTGGAACCAGAGGGTGCGCTGGAGCAAAGGGTTCCTTCAGGTGTTCCGGTACTACGGGCTGAGCATGATCCGCTGGTCGATCCGCGAACGCGACCTGTCTGCAATGGACCTGACGCTTATTATCTGCCCCTTCATGGTGATTTCCCTGATCAGGTTTGCCCTCAGCATCCTTTACGCTGCACTTGGGTACGTATCGTGGGAAAGCCAGCTGGCGAATTTCTCGACATACTGGGTGTCGCTGGTCGGCACAGTGATCGGGTTCACAGTCCTGGCAGTTTTCGTCTGCATCCTTGAACGGAAAAAAATCAACGCTACGAACCGGGAACTTGTCGCCTACTGCCTGAGCTTCCCCTGGTTTATGCTCAGCTATGTCCCTATCTCCTTCGTGGCGATTTTCTCCAAGTCCCAGTGGAAGCCTATTACGCATAAAGGCGCAGGTGCGGCAGGCAAAGGGGATAAGTAGGATGCCATGGTATATTCCGCAGAGATAAAACGTGCTGTCGGCCTTGTCCGTGAGGCTCTGAGAAACAGCGGCGTCACCCTGCAGTCCGGCGAATTCCGTGAGCACGGGAACCACACTCCGCACGCTGATTCCCCTCTGATCCTGGTGGCATGTTCAGGCGGGCGCGATTCCATGGCGTTGGCTTATATTTCCCGTATCGTCTGCTCCAGCATTGGCGTGCGGTGCGGAGCGGTGATCGTAGACCACCATCTTCAGGAAGGCTCTACCCAGGCAGCGCATGCTGCAGCCCGGCAGTGCACGGAACTGGGCCTGGACCCGGTGATCATTGCCGATGCCCGGGTGCAGGCTACGGGCTTAGGGGAGGAGTCTGATGCCCGGGATGCGCGGTTCGATGAGCTTATCGCTGCAGCCCATAAGCACGGCTCTGCCGTAGTGCTGCTTGCCCATACATCCACGGACCAGGCGGAGACGGTTGCCATCGGGCTGCTAAGGGCACCAACTGTTTTAGCGCTTGCCGGGATGCCCTCCAGCATTGAAAAAGGCGGTGTTACATTCCTGCGGCCCTTCCTCAAAGGCCTGGCCCGGCAGGATACTACCCGCATATGCGAAAACGCGGGCATTTCATGGTGGGATGATCCCACAAATGCCGAAGCGCTGTCCCCTGATGAGCTCAGCAGCGGGCAGTTCCCGTTGAGATCCCGTATCCGGCAGGACCTTATGCCGTATCTGGCCGGTTTTGCGAGGAAAGATATTTCGGGCCTCTGGTCGCACTATACAGACGTCAACCGGCAGGACCGTGATTATATCGACAGCCATGCTGCAGCGGCATACAGGCAGTCGGTCCGTGAATATCCTGCAGTATGGGACGGGCACCGGCTGGTCCGGGCTGGCGGGGCAGGCGGAGCTGATACGCAGGATGGCTGCAGCCCCCAGGATCTTGCGGCGCTTGGGGGATACCTCCGGCAATATGGGCTGGAAAGCCGGGCAGATATTTCCGTCTACGAGCTGCTGGGCTACAGCAGCCTGCATCCGGCTATACGGTCGCGCATCCTCATAAAAATTCTGGAATCCCGGGGGATCCACCCTGTGGAGAAACTCGTATCAGAATATGATGATTTCCTGGCGTATAAACGGGTTTCGGGTCCCTTCCCGCGGATATCGGCAGAAAACGGGCATCCATATGGGGCCGATGTTTTCGCAGCAAAAACCCGTGATAAGCGTTTCTGGATATATATTATCGGAAAAAATCGCAGAACTTTGGATAAAACCTAAGGAACCTTTCAGCGAAAGCCGTTTCTAACGTCATTCATTTATGACAGAATAATACCTATGCAAATCAAAGACATACAAGACGATATTGATGAAGAACTGATATCGCATGATGCTCTTGAGAGAAGGATAGTTGATGTGGCTGCCGCCGTAAGCCGTGATTATGAAGGGAAAAATCCGCTCCTTATAGCGGTGCTCAAAGGTGCTGCCAACGTTATGGTTACTTTTTCCCAGGCTATGAGCATCCCCCTTGAAATCGACTATATGAGCTTATCAAGTTATGGTTCCGGGACAGAATCGAGCGGGAAGATCACCGTACGCGAAGACCTGACTACTGATGTGGCAGGCCGTCATGTGCTGATAGTCGAAGATATTGTGGATTCCGGATACACTCTGAACTGGCTTGTGGGGGAACTGAACAGGCGCGGTGCAGCGTCTGTCGAGATCTTTGCGATGCTGGAGAAGCCTGCACGCAGGAAATATCATGTGGATGTTAAATACAGGGGGTTTGAGATCCCCGATAAATTTGTTGTGGGATATGGCCTGGATTATAACGAGTATTACCGTAACCTTAATTCCATAGCAGTGCTTAAACCATCGGTATACACAGAAGGAGAATGCGCATGACTTACGGACGTGATCCGCAGCGCCGCAACCCGTTATCAGGAAACCCGTTCCAGCAGGACCCGGCTGATAAGGGCAACGGGCAGGGCAACAGCAGCAACCCCAATGGGAATAAGGGGAACGGTCCTAATGCCGGGCGCCCATGGTGGAGGAATACTGTTATCTGGGTACTGATGCTGGCAGTCCTTGTAGCGGGGGTTTTCTTTTTTGTCAACCGGAACAACAGGAATACCCCTGTTATCACTACCGAGCAGGGGATAGCCCTCCTTCAGGGGAAATCTGCTAAAGGTACTCCAAAAAATGCTCCGAAATATACTGTACGGTATGTGAAAGTATCCAACGGTATATCGCCGAACGTTGAGATATGGCTTGACCAGGACTATAAAGTTAATGTTTATAATCCTAATTCGCCTGACAGAAGTATCAGGAACAAGAATTATGGGAAAACTGTCAAGTTTTATTTTGTCAGCGGTCAGACGCAGCAGATACTGGATATCGTGCAGAATGCGAAAGCACAGCACGGGTTTGATTCCACAACGGTAACGGAAAATAATTTCTGGGCTGTCCTTATTACAAGCGTCCTCCCGCTTGTCCTTCTGTTTGTCGCCATGTGGTGGCTGTTCAGAAGGATGGGTGACGGGACAGGCGAGATGTTTGGCCTGGGAAGCCCCAAGAATAAGAAACTGCTTGAAGGCGAAGTGCCGCAGACGAGGTTCTCTGATGTTGCGGGTGAAGAGGCTGCCGTCCAGGAAGTCGAAGAGATACGTGATTTCCTGAAGGACCCGGGCAAATACCGCAAGCTCGGGGCTCGGATACCGCGGGGCGTACTCCTGTACGGGCAGCCGGGTACGGGTAAAACCCTTCTGGCCCGTGCGATTGCAGGCGAGGCTGGGGCCCCGTTCTATTCCATGGCCGGATCAGATTTTGTTGAGATGTTTGTGGGGCTTGGTGCTTCGCGCGTCCGTGACCTGTTCGAGGAAGCCAAGAAGACTGCCCCTGCAATCATCTTTATTGATGAGATCGATGCTGTTGGCCGCCGCCGCGGTTCAAGCGCTTCAGGCGGAGTGGATGAGCGTGAACAGACCCTCAACCAGCTTCTGGTGGAAATGGACGGTTTCAAGAACGATACAGACCTGATCGTTATCGCTGCCACCAACCGGCCGGATGTCCTGGACCCTGCGCTTATGCGCCCGGGGCGTTTCGACCGCCAGGTAGCCGTGGAGGCCCCTGATCTTGCCGGGCGTGAAGCGATCCTGAAAGTCCATGCCAAGGGCAAGCCTTTTGTCCCTGATGTTGATCTGCATACAGTTGCCGTACGCACCCCCGGTTTTACCGGTGCCGATCTGGCAAATGTGCTTAATGAAGCTGCTTTGCTTACAGCCCGTTCCAACGCGGACCTTATCGACAACAGGGCTATCGATGAGGCGATCGACCGTGTGATGTCCGGCCCGCGGCGCAGGTCGAACGGCATGGCGCTGCGCGAGCTGCGCAACACCGCGTACCATGAGGGCGGGCATGCTATGGTTGCGGCTGCTCTGCACCATACAGACCCTGTCACTAAAGTGACTATCCTTCCGCGCGGGCGTGCGCTTGGATACACAGCTGTTATGCCTACAGAAGACCGTTATTCCCAGACGCGCAATGAGCTTCTCGACCAGCTGGCTTATGCGATGGGCGGACGTGCCGCTGAAGAAGTGGTTTTCCACGATCCCAGTACAGGGGCTTCCAATGATATTGAGCATGCCACGCAGATAGCACGCGCAATGGTACTGGAGTATGGTTTCTCTTCGAAGCTGGGATCTGTGAAATGGGAAGACAGCCAGCAGGAAGGCGGCCTGGAAGACCTCAAGGACAGGCGTCTCTCTGACGAGACCGCGCGCACTATTGATGAAGAAGTCCGCCAGCTTATTGAAACAGCGCACACGGAGGCGTGGAAAATCATTTCCGAGAACCGTGATGTACTTGATGAGCTTGTCCGCCAGCTGCTGGTCAAGGAGACCCTCAACCGTGAAGAGCTTGATGAAGTGTTCAAGGGCTTGAAGAAGGCTCCGGAACGGGAGCTGTGGCTTTCAGACAGCAGCCGCCCTGATTCAGATTTGCCTCCCGTCCCCATCCCTGAGAACTTGCGGAGTTCAGTTGCTGTAGATGCTACTTCAGGCAGTGCCGGCACGGCTGGCAGCAGCAACGGTGCAGGTACAGATACCCCTGCCCCTGCACAGGGGACAGAGCCGTCTGCAGGCCATGCCCAGGGGGTACAGGGATTCCAGGACCCGGCTCAGGGGCAGCAGGGTCAGGGTCAGGATCAGCAGCTTCCGGGAGGGGGATCGATGCAGGGGCAGGCTCCTGTCCAGGATGGGCAATACCCCAATACAGAGGCAGGTACACCTGTGCAGCCGGCCCCATCACTCCAGATGCCGCCTCTGCCTCAGCCAGGCCAGGCACCATGGGGGAGCCAGCAGCAGGCAGGGGAAGCCCAGCCCGATAATAACGGGGATAACGGGCATAATGGGGATGGCCCCTATCCGGATACCCGGCAGCATGATCCGGAAAATCGGGAAAGCGGTGCATCCGAAGACGGCGGGCAGCAGCCTGCCAGATAATTGTGAACTGCTGCTTTGGCTGCAGCTGTATGGGGAATTAGAAACAGGAAAGAGCCTGATATGGAAACTGTGCTGGCCATAAACGGGCGTATCAATGCGGTAATTGGGATACCCGTATCGCGTACGCTCGTTATGGGGGTACTGAATGTTACAGAAGACTCATTTTCTGATGGCGGTATATGGCTGCGTACTGAAGACGCGGTCCGGCATGCGCATGATATGGCTGAACAAGGCGCTGATATTATTGATATCGGCGCCGAATCAACCCGCCCCGGTGCCCGCCGGGTCCCTGAAGATGTAGAGGGACAGCGTGTGCTTGGGGTACTGGCTGCCTTAGCCGGATCTGATAGTGACAGGCATATGGTGCCTGTTTCTGTTGATACGACACGGTCAAAAATCGCCGATTCTGCCTTGAAGCATGGGGCTGCAATCATCAATGATGTGTCCGGCGGGCAGCTTGACCCGGAACTTCCTCATGTTGCTGCCGCATACGGCTGCCCCTATATTGTGCAGCACTGGCGGGGCTGGCTGGATCCCGGCGCTGCCGGCGGTTCTGAAATATACGAAAATGGCGTTGTCAATGATGTGTATGCAGAACTTATGCATCAGGTAGATGCTGTCCGCGCTGCAGGGGTCAGCGACGAAAGGATCATTATTGACCCGGGGCTCGGCTTTTCCAAGCCTGAGATATCCCACAACCTGCCGCTCATCAGTTCCCTTGCCAAATTCCAGGCAACAGGGTATCCGGTGCTTATAGGCCAGTCCCGCAAAAGATTCATTGGCAGTATCGCCTCCGGCACTTATCCTGATCCTGCGCGTAGGGGGCAGGACAGCACTGTAGAGGGGAAGCCTGTGCCGCAGCAGGATGATGTGAGCCTTGACGATAAAGATGCTGTAACAGCAGGGCTGAGCGCACTTATCGCCGAGCGCGGGGCGTGGGCGGCACGGGTGCATGATGTGCGCAGGAATGTATGTGCGGTCGCTGCAGGGGATATCCTGCGGCACTATATGGGGAAGTGACGGTGAGAGATGGACAGGATAACACTTACAGGCATCCATGCATACGGTACCCATGGTCTGCACGGCACCGGCAGCAGTCCGCAGGCCCGACAGCTGTTTTCCGTGGATGTCATCATGTATCTGGATCTGTTTGATGCTGCCCGCAGCGATGAGCTTGTAGACACAGTCAATTATGATCAGATAGCTTCCCGGGTCGCATCAGTGGTCGAGGGGGACCATGTTGATCTGCTTGAAAGACTTGCCCAGAAAATTGCAGATGCTGTCCTTCTGTCGTACCGTGTACAGAAAATTGCTGTAACAGTGCATAAAATTGCCGAGAGAACCCCTGAAGTACTGTTTGATGATGTAAGCGTATCCATTGAACGCCAGTCACAGGATTATAATATGCAGGCCGCGTTGTCCGCCGAAACAGCTGAGAGTGCCGGGAAAGGGGATGCATGGCCCGCAGGCAGCGGGGCTTTTGCCGCGCACGGGGATGGAAACCGTATACCGGACAGCCACTCTGCGGATGATGCCGGCGGGTCCGGTACACCGCAATCGCCTGCAGTGCATCATGCCGTTATTGCGATGGGGGCAAACCTGGGCGACTGCGAACAGGCTTTGCGGAGTGCGGTGGTATCGATTGATGCCATACCCGGGAACCAGGTGACCGGTATATCCCCGCTGTACAGGACTGCGCCCTGGGGGATGCCGGATGGTACCCCTGATTTTTTCAATGCTGTAGTCCAGGTGGACACAACGCATAGTGCTGAGGAGCTCCTTGACAGCCTGCATATGATCGAATCCGCGCATGGGCGGTCCCGTGAAGTGCACTGGGGGTCGCGCCCTCTGGATCTGGATATTATAGATTTTGATAGTATAGTGAGTGAAAGCCCCCATCTGACTTTGCCCCATCCGCGTGCATGGCAGAGGGCCTTTGTTCTTTCCCCCTGGCGTGATATTGAACCTGATGCGGTGCTCCGCGGCAAGCATGGCGGGCCGGTTGGCGAGCTCATCCTTCAGGCGCCCGACAGGGATGCTGTCAACAAAGTTTCTGATGACTGGATACTGGGAGGTTTAGCATGAAAGCACGATTCACGCCGTGGTGGCATCTCGCTGTCGCCCTTCTGCTGGGGCTGCTCGCAGGCGGCTTCCTGGAATTCCTTACAGAGCAGGCAAACATCTATCTGCTTGGTGTGCCGTGGTTCATTTCCGTTATCCTGCTCCTTGTAGGCTGCATTATCCTCTGGTTTGCATGGCAGGTGAGAAGGTATGCGAAAGGGGACCGCAAAGAGATCAACCCGCAGCAGGCGGTCAATACCCTGATCATGAGCAAGGCGTTATCCCTTGCCTGTTCGGCGCTTACGGGCTGGTATGGCGGCCAGCTGCTGCTGAGCCTGCCGCATGTGCAGATCGAATATTACAGGTCCGCTGTTATCCAGTGTGCCATAGCAATAGCAGTATGCATAGCCGATGTTATTTTCGGCATCGTCGGCGAGAGGTGGTGCAGGAGGCCTCCGTCTCCAGGGCCTGAACATCCTGAAATTAAACGTAAGGCTGCCCGTAAAAAACGCCGTGTCCGTGCTGCAGGCGAATCGAATGTGAGGAGGGCATAATATGCCGCATTACGAGATGAAGATGGTACGCAGCCATGAGGATGGGGAGGGTATCGCCCTTTATCGGAAGGAGGCAGGGCTGCGCGGCATAGATGCGCTGAAACTTATCCATGTGTATCCTCCGCAGGAACAGTACCCTTTGGCGAACGGCCGGTATATCAATGATGCCCGGGACCTTTTCCTTGATATCGTTGATATCCTTGACGGTAATGCCGATGATTACCGTGCTGTAGATACTGCTGATGCGGGATCACTCCCCGGGCACCCCGGTTCCGTGGTACATCTGAGGTCCCTGTGCACCCATGCCGCCAGGCGTGCTGCTGACGGGTCGGGCAATGCCCGCCGTTTTAAGGATGCCCGGACATTGTGGGACAAGATTGAAAAGCATGTCCTGGCGCGTATTGTTACGCCTGAAGCGCAGCCGATAACGGATGTAAGGCGCTCGCATAACTGGAAGAAAAACCAGCCTTATAAAGATATCCCTGCGAACCCTGATGCGTGGTTCGTCACAGAAGTATATTCGCGGTCTAACCCCCGGAAAGATGCGGTGAAGGCGTATCGCGGGATCAATGCTGTTTTTGAAGCCCTGCTGCGTGCTGAGGGTACTGGGGACGTTTCTTTATCAGCAGGGCAGATCCGTGAAGCTATTGCAGAAAACCTTGATTATCCGTATTATGGGGAAATCGCTGCCCTTCTTGGGGATTCCAATATGCTTGTTTTCCATAATGACCAGTCCCTCGCCCAGTGGCTGCGTTCTGAAGCGGGGCAGCATGATGCGGTTTTCCCGGATACCCCTGTAGAAGTTTATACTGTCCCTGATAAAAGCCTTGATAAGGATGATCCGCGGTACCTTCCGGCACAGCTGCTTTCTGCTGCAGGACATTTTGCTAATATCATCGCCCCGAGGCAGGATACCCGTTCTCGGTAGGCTCAGCCTGCCGACTGATAGTTATAAGATGTCTATGAAGGTATAAAATATTTATTCAGTCTGCGGCACGCGGATCATAGCTTCCTGGACCATAGCTGCTACAAGTTTCCCGTCACGGCTGTAAACCTTCGCTGTGGCAAGCCCGCGGCCGTGGCCTGCAACCGGTGTATCCTGCTCAAAAAGGATCCAGTCATTCATGTCAATATTATCGTACCACCACATGGAGTGATCTATGGATGCAAAGGATATCCCCTTAGTCGTAAAGCTTATCCCCGCGCGCCTCAGTATCGGCTCCATCATGATCTGGTCGCACCCCAGAGCCAGAAGTGCACGGTGTATGGTCTGGCTTGCGTCTACATTCCCGTCTGCTTTCATCCATACGAGCTGCTGCCCGCCCTCTGTATGTGCACTGCCTGGCGTGCTGTTCCGGCTGTGGCCTTGGCCCCCGATTTTACTGTCTTTTTTGCCTTTCCCGCCGTCATTGCCGTTATTGCTGTTATCGCTGCTGTTATTACCGTTTCCGAGCAGGACTGTCGGTGTAACATGCCGGATATCGAACGGTGATTCCTTAGCATAGTATGCTGCCAGGGGAGAGACCTTTTCATAAGGCCTCATGAGCTCTTTGACGCTGGGGAGGTCTTCAGGCTGCACGGCCACATCCGGCGCCGGATCATGGAACTGGAACCCGTCCTGTCCATATTCCTGAAAGCTTGTGATCGCAGTGAATATTGCTCCGTCGCGCTGAGTGGCATTCACCCGCCTGGAGGAGAAAGACCTGCCGTCGCGGAGGTTTTCCACATCAAACAGGACATCCTGATGGATATCGCCGGCCGCTATGAAATACCCATGGATAGATTGGGGGAGGCGGCCTTCAGGCACAGTTTCCGATGTAGCGACAACGGACTGTGCAATCACCTGTCCGCCATAAACATGCCCGGTAGGGAAGTAGAGGCTCTCGCCCTTGATATACGTATGCTGAAGGCTTGCCGCCGGCTCTCCCAGCGACAGGACATCTATGAGACGGTTGACAGGCGACTGCGCAGATCCTGCAGAGGTACTGCGGCTAGGCATATTTTCGGACATAGCTTTATTGTATTCACTGGCGTGATAAAAAGCCGGGAACTGCCTGTCCGTTATGTACAGCTGTTACTCATACACACCTGCTACTCGCGGGTAAGTTTGCGGTGCAGGCGGTGCGGTTTGGAGGCTTCTTCGCCCAGGCGCTGTACTTTGTTCTCCTGGTATGACTGGAAGTTGCCCTCGAACCAGTACCAGTTGGCGGGGTTTTCGTCATCGCCTTCCCATGCGAGGATGTGGGTCGCAATACGGTCAAGGAACCAGCGGTCATGGGAAACGACTACGGCGCACCCGGGAAATGCAATAAGTGCATTTTCCAGGCTTTCCAGTGTTTCCACATCCAGATCGTTCGTCGGCTCATCAAGAAGCAGAAGGTTCCCGCCCTGCTTCAAAGTAAGCGCCAGGTTCAGGCGGTTGCGCTCGCCCCCGGAAAGCACACCCGTCGGCTTCTGCTGGTCCGAACCTTTGAAGCCAAAGCTGGCAACATATGCGCGGGTGGGTACTTCAATGCCGCCCACTTCAATGAAATCATTGCCATCGGAAACTGCTTCCCATAAGTTCTTATCGGGGTCAAGCCCTTCGCGGTTCTGATCAACATAAGAGATCTTTACTGTATCGCCAATTTCCAGGTTCCCGCTTGTCAGCGGTTCCAGGCCTACAATAGTTTTGAACAGCGTAGTCTTACCGACGCCGTTAGGGCCTATGACACCAACGATGCCGTTGCGCGGCAGGGTGAAGCTCAGGTCGTCAATAAGCACCCGGTCGCCGAAAGCTTTATGGATATGTGAAGCCTCAAGGACTTTGGAACCCATACGCGGCCCCGGCGGGATCTGGATCTCTGAGAAATCAAGCTTCCTGGAGCTCCTGGCCTCAGCTTCCATCTGCTCATACCGTTCGAGACGTGCCTTGTTCTTTGCCTGGCGCGCTTTCGGCGAACTCCGCACCCACTCGAGCTCGCTGTTGAGCCGCCTGGCGAGTTTGGCATCTTTCTGCCCCTGGACTTCAAGGCGCTTGGCCTTGGTCTCCAGATACGTGGTGTAGTTCCCCTTGTATGGATACAGATGCCCTCGGTCAACTTCGCAGATCCATTCCGCAACGTTGTCGAGGAAATACCGGTCATGGGTTACTGCGAGCACGGCACCCTTATACGTGTGGAGGAACTGCTCCAGCCACAGGATCGATTCCGCATCCAGGTGGTTGGTCGGCTCGTCAAGCAGCAGCAGGTCAGGGGCTTCAAGCAGGAGTTTGCACAGTGCCACACGGCGGCGTTCGCCTCCTGACAGAACTTTCACCGGGGTATCAGGATCAGGGCACTGCAGGGCGTCCATCGCCTGGGACAGCTGGCTTTCCAGATCCCAGCCGTTTGCGGCATCGATCTCAGTCTGCAGTTCGCCCATTTCTGCCATCAGAGCGTCAAAATCGGCATTCGGGGAAGCCATCTCTTCGCCGATCTCATTGAAGCGGCGGACTTTCTTCTGGATATCACCAAATGCCATTTCAATGTTTTCACCGACTGTTTTGTCTTCGTCAAGCGGCGGTTCCTGCTGGAGTACGCCTACCGTATAGCCGGGCGTCAGTGTCGATTCGCCGTTTGATACCGTGTCAAGCCCTGCCATGATCTTCAGCAGCGTGGATTTGCCCATGCCGTTAGGGCCGACGACGCCGATTTTGGCGCCGGGAAGGAAGCTCAGCGTCACGTCATCAAGGATGACGCGGTCTCCGAAAGCCTTGCGGGCGTTTATCATCTGATAAATAAATTCAGCCAACGTATGTCCTGTTCTCTGTCTGCGGTTCTGGCCGCTCCGGGCTTTGAAGTTCCTCAGCCCTTAGTTTTCGCGGTTATTCCCAAGGTTTTACAATGGCTCCAATAATACTGGATATGTGTGACGATGCGTGTATTGCGGAGGTGAGGCGGTGGAAAGCATCTGTTCTCCACTTTCCCAGATGCTGGTGGTAAAACACGCAGATATAAAAATAGGAATCGCTGAAAAACCGTCGAATCAGATTTATATCTGCGTGTTTTACCACCGGGTATGAATCGTACGGTAAGAATACAAAAAATACAGCCTGTTTTTAGCGGATAATCAGCAGATAAATAGTCTGCCCATAAACCCGGTCAGCTTGACTGACTTATTGGCATGGAACCCGGCTCAGGGTTCAGGTAAGCGGCTATAATGGAAGTACATGTGTGAAAGGAAACACGATGAGCGACAAAGACAGCAAAAAGGATAATAAAGGCGCCGAAGACGGCAGGGATGAGCATCACGCCAGTTTTAACGGGAAAACGATGGTGGGGCTGAAACTCAACCTTGCAGGTGTTGGCTGCAGCGTCAATGTGGGTGAGGCTGAATCGCTTGAGTTTGAGAATTGTAAGAAGTCGGATTTCTTTATTGAATATGCTGATTCGATCTTGACTGTCAGGCGCAAGAAGCCGCTGCTCAAGAATATTTTTGTCCTTACTGACGCTGATATACCGCGGGTGAAGATCACTCTTCCTGCTCGTGTTCTTAAAAGCACCAAGATCAAGCTGAATGGGGCTGCCTGTACTGTAAACGGCTTGAATTCAAAGAAACTGACTATCAGGAACAGAGCGGCGAATATCGATTTGGACAATGTTGATATCGGGACTGCTAAAGTCAGTATTGAGGCCGGGAATGTGAAGTGGCGCAGCGGCGTGCTCCGCGAATCCATGGAACTGGCGTGCGCTGCCGGCAATGCGACGTTTGAAGGCATCCCGGAAGATTTCGGGTATGATGCGAAACTGCGTGTCGGGAAGCTGTCCCTGGGCTCCCGACAGATCAGTGCCCTGACTGCTGCGGACACTAAAAAAGGCACCCCATTTTTCAAGATCACATGCGACGTTGGGAATGTGTCTATCCGGTAGGTTTAGTTTGCCGGATGGCACGTATAGAAGCAGCCCTTTTAGGGTTGGCGTTACAGTGTGAATATTAAAAGATCATGAAGATACAGCTGTTGATACGTGATAAAAGCACGATAAAACTATCCAATTTTTAGGGAGTAGCCGGCGATTTATTGTTAACACTTAATCCGTATTTCATGCGGAGAATTAGGCATGTATCTATGCTAGAATAAAACCATCAGCACCCACCCAAGGCTGCGGTGGGTCTTTTTAAGATGGAGGCTAGCAGGATATGGGTGCGAAGGTTCTTGAGTGTTTATTGCAACTTATACCATCAGGGACGCCGTGGTATGTAATAGTATTAGTTATTGTAATAGTAATATCTTTATTTATATTTGTCGTTAAAAACTTTAAATCAATTAAGCTTCTCTTTGTTATGAAGGATTATTCAAAATTTGGAATAATCGAAAAAGATAATGATAATATTGAGATGCTTGAACGAATTGAAAGGAGGATTAACAGTTCTAACGGCGTAGAAAAGGAACTTCTAGAGGAACAGAAAATAAAAATACTAGGCTACGATTTACTTGGTTACTCTAAAAAGTCATATTACAGAGCAATAAGGAAGAAGAATACTAGGTATCAGCCTTGGCTAGGCTATGCATTTTGGTATTTTTCCGGTATTTTATCATCGTTAGGGCTATGTCTTATTAGTTTTATTTGGTGCCTCACAGACAATAGAATTATGAAGAGAATAATACTCAATAAAATAAATTTTAGTTTACTATGTATCCTAGTTGTGAGTATACTTGTGTCTATTATGGCCTGGGTTAGTGTTTATTTGTATCGATGGTGCTTCTGGCATAGAAGTTTTAGGACGGACATACAAAAACCATACCTTTATCGCGAGCATTATTATGAAGAGGTTTTAGGCAGATGTAGGGAAAATTCATTCGAAAACTCATTCAAACTTATTAAATTACGTGAAACGCAACGTAAGGGGTGGAAGTTTGGTTTTTTCTTGTTGGGAATAGCAAATAGTATAGGAGTATTGTGTACGGAATCATTGCCACACACGTGGAGCACATTATCATTCGTATTTTTGACAGTATCGGTGTTCATCCTACTATGGTGCTTTGCCTTCTGTCCTAAAATGGGCAAGCTGCCAAAGATTAAGACTGTCGAAAGCGAGAATAAGGAATGGTGCGAGGATAAAGGTAAAAAAGAATATTTTTATAAGCTAGTTGAACATATAGCGCAGTCTAGGGATTCTGTGCTATATATTGGATCTGCGAATGTAAAGAATAACGTTCCTTTGCATTATATTGATCTTGTAAGTACTGGTTGTAAATATATGAATAAAGAGGATTTCGAAAACGAAAAAAAAGATTTGAAAGAAAGCTCCTATGGTACTATCATTATGGACTTTAGCACTTGGACCACTGATGAGAGGGATATTAGTAGTGGAGTACTGGAAGAACTGAAAGAAAAAGAAATAGTCTCTTTTCTTAAGCCTGACGGAGAATTGTTCATTGGGACGAAAGAAATTAATAAAGCTAAGAGTCGTGAAGAACTAATTAATATAGAAAATAAGCTAGAGAGTGTTGAATTTTTTAATATTGATTATATACAGAAACATCCAAACCTCTCGTTAGTACCAATACTAGGTCTACTAAGTCCGACAGAATATCTAGTATTTGGTTATAGAAAAACGAAAACTGATTAATTCACATAATTGCTACGCTTCAAGTAATAGTGGAATACTATGTCAATTAGCGCGATATAGAAGAATTATTACGAGACACATCAGTGCGGCGGATTTTACGCGGCGGCTGCTACTATGTACTCCGTAGCGACTTGGGGATGTAGCTCAGTCGGTTAGAGCAAACGACTCATAATCGTTCGGTCCAGGGTTCAAGCCCCTGCATCCCCACGTACTGCTTCTAGGGCATCGGGTATGAATCGCAAAATGGCCGGGATCCGCTCTTATCCGCTCGCAGAGGAATCTTCACGGGACTTGACACGTCGCCCGCAAAGCGTATAATCACTCAAGGTTTCCGGTTCACGCCTGCTAAAGGGGCATGGCGACCCGGTTCCTTTAAGTCCCTAGGAGAAATATGAAAAAGGATATCCATCCGGAGTACGTACCTACCGAGGTAACCTGCTCATGCGGTAACCATTTCGTTACCCGTTCAACTGTCACCTCCGGCCATATGACCGTAGATGTATGCTCTAACTGCCATCCTTTCTACACCGGTAAGCAGAAGATCCTTGATACCGGCGGCCGCGTTGCCCGCTTCGAGGCACGCTACGGCAAGAAGAACAAGTAGCTATACGTTTGACGCCAGGCCCAGCGTACGCTGGGGCTGGCGTTTTTGTATTCTACATTGTATCTTCCGCTGAGTTGGCTCTGCACAAAAACAGGCAGGCATAAACAGATATAAACAGGCATAACCCATGCGCCTGGCAACAGGCGCTGAGGGCGCTGGCAGCAGAAGGATGCTGGCGGTCCCTCATAATATCCCGCACAATATCAAATAAGGAATATACGAATGGCACAGGTTGAAGATTTTCCGGCAGCACAGCTGGCACTGGATGAGTACCATGATATTGAGCAGCAGATGAGCACCCCAGAGGTGGCATCGGATCCGGATAAGATACGTAAGCTCGGCCGGCGCCACGCCGAGCTGGCGCAGATCGTCTCCATATATGAGGAGTACAGGCGCGTTGCAGGCGACCTTGAAGCGGCACAGGAGTTTGCCGCCGAGGATGAAGGCTTCGCCGCGGAAGCTGCCCGGCTGGAGGCGCAGCTGCCGCAGCTGGAAGAAAAGCTGCGTACAGCGCTGATCCCACGCGACCCCGACGATGCCCGCGATACGATCATGGAGATCAAAGCAGGCGCCGGCGGCGAAGAAGCGGCGCTTTTTGCGGGCGACCTGCTGCGTATGTATACCCGGTACGCCGAAAAGCGCGGGTGGTCCACCGAGATCATGAGCCAGAACATGACTGAGCTCGGCGGTGTAAAAGACCTCCAGATCGCATTCCGCACTAAAGGGGCGGTGGCGCCTTCCGACGGTGTGTGGGCATCACTCAAATATGAGGGCGGCGTGCACCGTGTGCAGCGTATCCCCGTGACTGAATCCCAGGGGCGCATCCAGACTTCCGCCGCCGGCGTGATCGTGTTCCCCGAGGCCGATGATGACGATGATGAGATAACCATTGATCCTAAAGATCTGAAGATCGACATATTCATGAGTTCCGGTCCCGGCGGACAGTCAGTAAATACTACGTATTCTGCCGTGCGAATGACGCATATCCCTACAGGGATCGTAGTAAGTATGCAGGATGAAAAATCCCAGATACAGAACCGGCAGGCAGCGTTGCGCGTCCTCAAGTCACGGCTGCTGGCAATGAAACATGAGGAGGAAGCCCAGGAGGCCGCTGATATGCGCCACTCCCAGGTCCGCTCCCTTGACCGTTCGGAACGTATCCGCACATACAATTTCCCCGAGAACCGCATCGTAGACCACCGCACGAATTATAAGGCATACAATCTTGATGCTGTCCTTGACGGCGACCTCCAGGCTGTGATCGATTCCGATATACAGGCTGATGAGGAAGCCCGCCTGGCCCGGCAGAACCAGTAGCGGGGATCGGCAGCTGCAGGCGCAGCACGGCGGCAAGGCTATGGCAGGGTTGCGGGTCACTACGATGGATATTGGTTTTTCTTTCAATTCCCGGGTCGGGGATGCCCTCAGCGGGATTGCGCAGGCTCTGGGGCAGGCAGGCATAGAACATGCGGATAATGAGGCGCGGCTCCTTCTCAGCTCTACGTTTGGGGTGTCTTCGTCAGATATCACCCTTGCAGTTATTATGGGGATAAGCCTGAAAGATCTGCAGTCTGCCGGGCATTGCCCGATCAGCGCTGCGGGCGCCCAGGAAGAGAATTTCCGGCTCTTAAGGCAGCGTGTTATGCGCAGGCAGGCCCGGGAACCTTTGCAATATATAGTAGGATATGCCCCTTTCAGGTTCCTGAAGATATCCGTGGGACCGGGGGTTTTTATCCCCCGCCCTGAAACAGAGACCCTCGTCCAGATAGGCCTTGACTGGCTGCGGGATAAAGGGCAAAGTGTCAGCGCGGAAGGGCACAGTGCCGGAGCAGGGGACAGCAGCACCGGAGAGGGGACCGACAGTACAGGAAAAGGCAGCAAGGCAGAGCTGGGGCCGGATAATGGGAACGGCCGGGGCAGGCCCCCAGCCCGCCCGCGTATTGCCGACCTGTGCGCAGGTAGCGGGGCAGTAGGGCTTTCAGTGTTAACAGAGTGCCCCGGTACCGAAGTATATGCCGTTGAGATTAGCGGTGATGCGCTGGAATGGGCGCATAAAAATGCGGATAAAATCTGCCGGGCTGACCCGTCAGCTAAAAACCGCTATCACCTTGTCCACGGCGATGCTGCGGATCCCGCAATCGCTGGTACCCTCGGCACAGGCCGGTTCGACGCTGTCCTGAGCAATCCGCCGTATGTGCCCCTCAGCCGGATACCTCAGCAGCCTGAAGTCCGTGAATATGACCCTGACATCGCTTTATACGGCGGCTCGGCAGACGGGCTGGAGATCCCGCAGAAAATCATCATCAGCAGTTCCCGGCTTTTGCGTCCCGGCGGCCTGTTTGTTATGGAGCATGATATTTCCCAGGCGGCAGCATTGCGGAGCTTTGCATCGCGGAATGGGTTCAGTGACGTCTGGACCCGCCGGGACCTTACAGGCAGGGACCGCTTCCTGACAGCAATAAAGCGGTGAGTTACTGCATCAGGTAAGCTGCAAACGTCTGCGGCGGCAGATGCAGCCGGTATCGGGAGGCATTCCCTTCGATTGTTTCCCAACGGGGCATACCGCCGATATGCAGGAGCAGGCCGGCAGCAGGGCCAGTCCCAATGTCGAATGCTTCTTCGGATGTCCCCGGATTGACGGCAATAAGGACAGACTCACCGGACTTCGGGTCTGTCCTGGTATAGGCAAGGCTCCGCATGTCCTCCTGTGCAAAAACTGCTGACAGCCCTGAAGACGGCGAAAGCGCAGGATGTGCGCGGCGCAGGCTTATGATATCCCGGATGATGCTGAGGAGTGAATGCGGGTCAGCATCCTGTGATTCCACGTTTATGCCGTCATCCGCGCCGGAAGTGTCTACGGGCAGATAAAGGCGTGAGGGATTGGCAGAAGAGAAGCCGCATGAGGGCGACGCTCCGGCATTATACGGCGCCCACTGCATGGGGGTCCTGCTGCCGGTCCGCCGGTATCCTCCTTCTTTTGTAGGGATATCGCGGTAATGCATCCCGATCTCATCGCCATAATAAAGGAAAGGTATCCCGGGCATAGTGAAGACCATCCCGTAGGCCAGGCTTATCTCACGCGCTGTCAGGCGGGGTGCAATACGCGGGGTGTCATGGTTGCAGGTCAGGAAGCTGAAGCTGCCGAGCAAGTGTGACCTCTCATACTGGGGCAGATAATCTTTGAGGAACCCTACAGGTGATGTTCCTGAATCGGCGTTGAAATAGCTTTTGTCATCATCGCGTACAAGAGGTGTATCCGTATCCCGCAGCAGCTGGTTGTACCCGTTAGGGTTTCCCCAGCGCCAGTCGAGATAGAAGTCCATATCGAAGCCTGCCTTGAGGGAAAGCCACGGGCGCCCCCATTCCGATACGAAAGCAGCCTGCGGGAACTCTTCCCTGACAGGTGCAAGCATCCGTTTCCATGCTGCGGTTGTATACGGCTTGTCGTCAGGATCGAATTTCACCAGCGAATCGGCCATATCAACACGGAAGCCGTCGCATCCGCGTGAAAGCCAGAACTGCATGATATCAACCATTGCGGCTTCGGTTTCCGCAGCATGCCTGCTTCCCGCCGACTGCTGCCAGGGCTTGCGCGTATGGGCGAACCCGTAATTGAGGGCAGGCTGGCATTTGAAGAAATTCAGTATATACGTAGCATCACGCTCGCTTTCGCCTCCTATGAATGGGAGTGAATCGCCGTTGCTGAAGGCGCTGTCGGTCCATATATACCGGTCGGCGAATTCCCCAGGATCTGCAGACGAGCTGCGTGTGAACCATTCGTGCTCCTCGCTGGTATGCCCCGGGACAAGGTCCAGCAGCACATGCATCCCCCGCCTGTGAGCTTCACTGAACAGCCCGATAAGATCATCATTAGTGCCGTACCGCGGCGCAACCAGTTTATAGTTGCGCACATCATAACCGGCATCCTTGAAAGGCGAATCGAAGCAGGGGTTGATCCACAGGGCATTGCATCCCAGCGACTGTATATAGCCCAGCTTCTGTGTGATGCCGGGGATGTCACCGATCCCGTCACCGTTGGAATCGTAAAAGCTTTGGGGGTATATCTCATAGAACACTGCATCCTGCAGCCACTGCGGGCTGTCTTTGTGCCATGGGGCTGTACCTTCCGCAATAGGGATCGGCCCGCTGCCTGCATCTGGGGATGCGGGGCAGCTGCCGCCCTCTGTACTCATCTGCCGGTTCTGCCGTGCTGCCGGTTTTTCTTCAGTACTGGTCATGAAGGATACTTTAATGCATCATAGGTACCCGTCGGGGAACCTGCAGAAAGTCTTCCTGTGCCCATTTCCTGCGGCCTGCTGAAAATATTACTTAAAAATATTATCGGATTTGGTTCGCATTATTCGCGTGTCTGATTTGTACGCAAAATACATTTCTGCTACCATCAAAAGTGAACGTTCTAATTAATACCACAGTAGGTATATGAGGAACGCGGAAAAAGGAATAGTCCCCGCGAAGCAGTGGGGGTTTAAGGAGAGTTATTTATGAAAAAACTCACAAAAGTAATGAGCATTGCAGCTGCCGGTGCCGTGCTGTTTGGTATGTCCGCATGCGGTAACAGCAACAATGGCGGCGGCTCAAATGACAGCAATGTGACACTCACTGTTTGGGGTCCTTCCGAGGATCAGGCTAAGTCCGATTCCTGGCTTCAGACCATGGAAAAGAACTTTGAGAAGGCCAATCCGAATACCAAGTTCACATGGAAGAATGCTGTAGTGTCTGAAGGGGATGCCGGCAAAAAGGTAAAGACAGATGCTAAGGCCGCGGCAGACGTATATATGTTTGCTAACGACCAGCTCGGTACTTTGAAAGAATCCAATGCTATCTCAGAGCTTTCTGATGATGCGGCAAAGCAGGTAAAGGAGCAGAATTCTGATTCTGTTATCGAGTCTGTAACCGGTTCCGACGGCAAGCTTTACGGCGTACCGTTCACCGGCAATACATGGTTCATGTATTACAACAAGTCAAAGTTCACTTCCGATGACATCAAGAGCCTTGACACCATGCTTCAGAAGGGCAAGGTAACTTTCCCCGTTTCCAACTCATGGTATTTCCCTGCATTCTATATGGGCAATGGCGGTACCATGTTTGGCGCGAAGGGCACAGATGCAAAGGCCGGCGTGAACTTCCCGGATGCTGCTGCTGTAACCGCATACCTTGCTAAGCTCGTTGCAAACCCGAACTTCTCAGATGATGCTGACGGTTCAGGTATCGCTGCTGTCAAGGCAGGGAAGGCTGATGTCTTCTTCTCCGGTACATGGGATGCTTCCAATGCTAAAGAAGCCCTCGGCGACAACTATGCTGCTGCCCCGGCGCCTTCCTACACCCTGAACGGCAAGTCTGTACAGATCAAGCCATTCTCCGGTTCCAAGGCAATCGCTTCCAACCCTAACTCCAAGAACCCGAAGTGGGCTTCGAAGTTTGCTGCATACCTTGGCAGCAAGGAGGCACAGAAGGCACATTACACAATGAGCAATGTTGTCCCGTCTGACAAGACCCTTGCGGATCAGGCCGATATCAAGTCTGATCCTGCCGCTATTGCTCAGATTGAGACCATTGAGAAGTACTCTGTGAACCAGCCTACGATTTCTGCTATGAATAACTTCTGGGAGCCGGCAACGACTTTCGGCAAGGCACTTTCAGGCAAGACCGTAACTGAGTCCAATGCTGAAGCTCAGACCACGTCATGGCTGAACTCCTATAAGAAGTAGTTCATATAACTACACAGGGCTGAAAAGTCCACATTAGTGTGAATGGGGGCCCGTAGCAGATTGTGCAGCGGGCACCCATCATTATTCCATATTCATTCCACACAATAAAAGGAGGTGGATCGTGACAGCGACGGCACAGACGCCGGCAGTCAGTAAGAAGAAGCAAAAAAAGGTAAGCAAAGATTATGTTGCCCCGTCCCGTTTCTCTTTTATACACGCTTTGAAACACGGAAGCGTTATTTCTAAGCTTTCTTTCTTCATATTTGGTTTAGGCAATCTGATCCATAAACAGTTCGTCAAGGGGATAGCTTTCCTCGCTGTAGAAGCGGCTTTTATCTATTTCTTCGTTACTGCAGGTATCCACAATTTGTCACGGCTTCCCAGCCTTGGCGGAGGCACACAGCGGCGGGTCAAAATCGATGGTGTCTGGAACTATATTAATCCGGACCCTTCAGTTGAAGTACTCCTCTATGGGGTCATAACCGTTGTCCTTATCCTGATTTTCGTATGGCTGATGTCCATATCGATGTCTTCGGCGTACAAGGCAGAGACCCTTGCCAGGGAGAACGGGCATGCCCCAGGGATCATCGATGACCTGAAGAGCCTTACCAATGAGAATGCTTCAGTATCGCTGATGTTCCTGCCGACGTTGGGCATCTTCATCTTCACTATCCTGCCATTGGTCTTCATGATTTCCATGGCGTTTACAAATTATGATGAAGGCCATACCGACCAGTTCACATGGGTAGGGTTTGACAGCTTTAAGCGGGTCTTCTCGACTACCGGTTCCACTATCAATATCGGGCTGTTTGCCAGTGTCCTCGTCTGGACCCTGGTATGGGCATTCTTTGCTACATTCCTCAATTATTTCTTCGGGCTGTTCATGGCTATGATCATCAACCGTAAGACGACCCGCCTGAAGGGGTTCTGGCGCGCAGTATTCTCAATGTCTATTGCTGTCCCGCAGTTCGTCTCGCTCCTTGTTATGCGTACGATGCTGCAGCAGAACGGCGCAATAAACCGCCTGCTTGAAAGCTGGGGATGGATCAGCGGACCGCTGCCGTGGCTGTCCGACGCGACATGGGCTCGTGTGACTGTTATCGTCATCAACCTGTGGGTGGGTATCCCGTACACGATCATGCAGGTTACCGGCATCCTTCAGAATATCCCCGCTGACCTGTATGAGGCAGCAAGGATAGACGGTGCGAACTGGTGGCAGATATTCCGCAAGATCACCATGCCGTACCTGTTCTTCGTCATGACGCCTTACCTGATCACGACATTTACCGGCAACGTCAATAACTTTAACGTTATTTACCTTCTTACGAACGGCGACCCGACCCCTGTCGGCGCGTCCGCGGGCAAGACGGACCTGTTTATCACATGGCTGTACAAGCTGACTGTAGATAAACAGAATTACAGCCTTGGCGCAGTCATAGGTATTATGACGTTCATCGTCCTTGCCGTAGTTTCACTGATAACGTATCGCAACTCCGGCTCCTACAAGAATGAGGAGGGATTCCAGTGAGTAACAGTACAGCAGTTGCACAGGAAGAACGCCAGTATCAGAATGGCGCCTCAGGGCTGAAGAACCAGAGGACGCGACGGATCATCCTTGATATCCTCACGCATCTGTTCCTCGCAGTGATGGGGATCATCTGGATACTGCCGATAGTCTGGGTATTCCTGGAAAGCTTCAACGCAGACCAGGGGGCTACCCAGAATACCTTCTTCCCGACTAAATATACGGTAAACAATTATGTGAAGCTGTTTACGGAAACGGATGTGATGAACTTCCCGAGGATGTTCCTCAACACATTCATTATTGCAGTTTTTGTCTGCCTTATCAGCCTGTTCTTTGTGCTGTCGGTAGCATTCTGCATGAGCCGCCTGCGCTTCCATTTCCGCAAGACCTTCATGAATATTGCCCTTATCCTAGGCATGTTCCCGGGGATCATGGCTGTTGTGGCTATCTACTTCATCCTTAAGGCTATGGGTCTGACCAGCAGTTCCGGCACTTTGATTGCGCTGATCATTGTCTATTCTGCAGGTTCCGGTGCAGGTTTCTACGTGATGAAAGGCTATATGGATACGATCCCGGCCTCCCTGGATGAGGCTGCTTACCTGGACGGCTGCACCAAATGGCAGGTGTTCTGGAAGATCATCGTCCCTATCTGCAAGCCTATGATCGTATACCAGGCTATTGTCGGCTTCCTTGCCCCGTGGCTTGATTTCGTCATGGCAGGGGTGATTGCCCGCGACCAGCATGGCTGGACGGTGGCTCTGGGCCTGTGGAATATGCTTCAGAAAGAGTATATCTACCAGTGGTACACCCGCTTTGCTGCGGGTGCGGTATGCGTATCGGTCCCTATCGCTATCCTCTTCATCCTTATGCAGCGCTTCTACCAGGAAGCAATGTCAGGCTCCGTCAAGGGCTGACATATCGCAGGATAATGACAGAGGCTGCAAGGGATATATGCAGCCGGACACATTGGACAATGCCCGCTTACGGTTCCGCAGGCGGGCATCTGTTATGTTTCGGGGGTGTTTCCGGGGAAACGAGGTGTGATGTATAAATTCGTTTTTCTTGACCTGTACGGTACTTTGCTTGATATCCATACAGATGAAGCGTCCCCGGAGCCGTGGGAGGCCCTGTATGCTTATCTGCTTCCATACTCTGGAGGGAATCACAGCTCCGGGGCGGATGCAGAGGACAGCGGTGCCGGTATACATTCGCCGGAAAACTTCAGGCAGAGGTTTATGGCCAGGGAACAGCGTGAAACCGAGCTGGCGCTTGCCGGTACGGGCAACGGCAGCTTGCCTGGCGGCGCTGTCCCGGCGGACGGCGCTGCGGGACACCCGGAAGCAGCGTTACGGGACGGGAAGGATGCTTCGCAGGTCGAGATAGATATTGCTGAGGTGTATACAGGGATATTCTCCGACATGGGCATCAGCGCGGAAACTGTGAGCGGGGAACATCTGCTTGTGCGCGCACCTACCGTTTTCAGGGAGGCGTCACGTCAGTGGATCCGCATATTCCCCGGGGCTGCTGACTTCCTCACGGCACTGAGGAAGAAGGGACTGACCACAGTGCTCGCATCCAACGCCCAGGAGCTGTATACGGATAAGGAACTAGAGGGGCTTAAACCCTTCCTGGACAGGGTATTCCTCTCATCCCGGATAGGGTATAAAAAACCGTCCCCCGCCTTTTTCGAGCATATTCTGCAGTGCACGGGCGCTGCTCCGGCCGAAACGGTTATGATAGGCAACGACAGCGTATGCGATATCGGGGGAGCGGCCGGTGCAGGCATTGACGGGATATACCTTGATACAGGCGGCACCGGTGGTCCCGGTAATGCCGATAGTACAGCCGGTACTGCCGAAACTGCCGGAACGGATAACGGCACCTGCCGTTCCTCTGCACAGGAGCCGCAGGCAGTGTTATCCGTCCATGGTGCAGACTATCAGGCTGTTTATGATTTTATAGCAGGCCGCAGTCTATAATGGGGACACATCCATCAACGGATCAGGAACAGGATAAGTGGGTTGAACTGATATGCCGACAAGCAGCGAACTTAAGAAAAAGCGCAGGCACAGGGGGAACAGCGATTACCGCCTGAGCTGTTTTGTTATTTTGTTCATGGTTCTTTCCATGCTTGGCTCAAGCCTTGTGCGGACCGGATCCATAGACCCTTCAAAAATGGATATGTTTACGCTGACCGTTGCTGTCCTCTGCGAAGCTTTGTCATGGATGGCCCTGCCGATAGCAGCATGGCTGTTCGTCAAACATTTTGAGACATGGGGTATGAAGCTGCGGTATTCGCTTATACTCCTGGCTGCTGCGGCGCTGTCTGAAGTACCGTATGATTTCGTTTCTACAGGCCAGTGGGTCACGTGGGAAACACAGAATCCCCTGTGGGCACTTGCAGTATGTTCCGTTGTCCTCGCTGCATGGGACTGGCTGGGGCGCTTCGAAGAATTCACCCGCTGGATCTGGCGTATTATAGCCATCATCGGTGCGCTGACGTGGGCTTATGTATTCCGCCTGGGCCTGCGCGAGCATATCCTTTACCAGGGTATTGCCCTTATAGGTTTTGTTGTCGTTTTCCATGCACTGAAATCTAAAGAAAACACCATGGTTTACATTGCGGGGGCGTGGGGCGCACTGTTCCTCCTTGCCCCGGGGATTGGGGTTCTGTTCCTCCATGCGCGTAATGATGAGGAGAAGTATCCGGCCCCTCCGTTCCGCTGGATGCTTGTTGCCTCATACCCGCTGCTGCTGGCGGCTTTTGCTGCCGTCAGGTATCTGGTGTATTAGCATCAGGCCTGCTGCATAAGACCGGCGCAGTTTGAAGGCAACACGCTTGGCAGCAGATTATTAGAACGTGCGTATAATAGGTATATCTTATTGACTCAGAGCTGAGTGAGGTTTCTATGATCACTATGATGGGGAAATCCATCAGGCGGTACTGGTGGCTGTTCGCAATGCCGACATTTATCGCTTTTATTATAGGGTTCATTGCCCCGTTTATTATGGGCGTCTGGTTAAGCTTCTGCAAGTTTGGGACAGTAGCTGACGCACGGTTCACGGGGCTAAAGAATTACCAGGGCATTTTCGCTGACGGGACGTTCCTCCATGCGCTCCTGTTCACTATAGCGTTTACCGTAGTAACAACGGTTATTATCAATGTCCTGGCCTTTGCCGTTGCCTATATGTTCACTAAGGCGATGAAAGGCGCAACATTCTTCCGCTCTGTATTTTTCATGCCGAACCTTATTGGCGGTATCATCCTGGGATGGGTGTGGCAGCTTATCCTTAACGGCATACTTGCGCATTGGGGCAAGTCGCTCACGTTTTCGCCGGCATACGGCTTCTGGGGGCTTGTTATCCTTGTATGCTGGCAGCAGATCGGCTATATGATGATCATCTATATAGCAGGCCTGCAGAGCCTGCCTACGGACGTGCTTGAAGCAGCGCAGGTGGACGGGGCAACCCCCCCTCAGACCATGTTCAGGGTCATTATCCCGCTGATGATGCCCAGTATTACGGTCTGCACATTCCTTACAGTGACAGGCGGGTTCAAGCTTTTTGACCAGAATCTTGCGCTGACTAACGGGGGCCCCGGGCGCCAGAGCGAGATGCTGGCCCTGAATATATACAATACGATTTACGGGCGCCCGGGATTCGAAGGCGTAGGGCAGGCTAAGGCAGTGGTCTTCTTCATTATCGTCGCTGCTATTGCGCTCCTGCAGAACCATCTCACGACAAGCAGGGAGGTGCAGGCATGAACCGGAAAGTCAAACATGCCCCATTATGGACTATATTCTTCGGTATCCTGTCGTTGGCATGGCTTTTCCCCATAGCTGTTATCCTGTATAACTCTTTTAAGACGAAAGCCTATATTTCATCAACATATACCTTCCAGCTTCCCAACTCCAAATCTTTTGCGGGGCTGGACAACTATACTCTGGGTGTTGCACGCACGGGATTCATGGAATCCTTCGGATGGACTGCGTTCATTACTGTAGGGTCTGTGTTCCTTATTCTTCTGTGCACCAGCATGTGCGCGTGGTGGATAGTGCGGGTGAATAACTGGTTCGCCAAATTTATTTATACCCTTTTCCTGTTCAATATGATCGTCCCGTTCCAGATGGTCATGTTTCCCCTGGTCAAAATAGCGGATGTTATTGGCTTCGACCTTCCGGATGACGGCGGCAGGATAGGGCTGAACCAGCCGTACGGGCTGTGGTTTATTTATCTTGGCTTCGGCGCAGGCCTTGCTGTGTTCATGTTCACAGGGGTGATAAAAAGCCTCCCCTCCGAGATCGAGGAAGCTGCCATGATAGATGGTGCAAGCGTTCCCTATACATTCTTCGGCATCGTTGTGCCGCTGATGCGGCCCAGTATTATCAGCGTGGGTATCCTGGAGACCATGTGGATATGGAACGATTATCTTCTCCCATACCTCATCCTTCCGCGGGAAATCCAGACGATCCCTATTGCCGTCCAATACCTTAAGGGCGGATACGGTTCGGCAGATATGGGCGCGATGATGGCCTGCCTGGTCCTCGCTATAGCGCCGATCATAGTTTTTTACCTCATTTGCCAGAAGTACATCATCAGTGGTGTTACGGCCGGTGCGGTGAAAGGTTAGGGATGTTCAGGGGCTGTTTGCGCTTATGGTATTACAGCGGTTTGAACGTTCAAATAAATAAAGGTATAAATGAAGCAATGCCGGAGGGGATGATACCGATCCTGCCTGCGGGGGCCTCACAACCCTGTGCAGCCCAGATACGGCAGTTCCCGCCAGTATCCTTTCATTTAGGTAACAGTACAAGTAAAAGGAAGGCTCGATGATGAATCGTACAGTTACACGGGTAATCGGCGCGCTGGCAGCGTCGGTGCTGGCTATCGGGGGCCTTGCTGCATGCGGCAGCAGCAGCGGGTCGAATGGGAAAGGCAAGGTATATTACCTGAACTTTAAGCCGGAAGCCGCTGACCAGTGGAAAAAGATCGCGGAGACCTACACCAAGGAGACAGGTGTTAAAGTAAATATCCGCACTGCGGCGTCAGGCACTTATGAGCAGACACTGAAGTCCGAAATGGCCAAGTCCAATGCACCAACACTGTTCCAGGTCGGAGGGCCGATACAGGACTCATCATGGCTGAAGCCGTATCTTGCCGATATGAGCAAGAGCGAGGTCTACAAACAGCTGCAGAACCCTGATCTCGCCCTGAAATCAGACGGTGTAGTGAAAGCGGTCCCGTATGCAATGGAAACCTACGGCATCATCTATAACAAGGCGATACTGAACAAGTATTGTGAGAAATCCTATGCGGTTGTCAAGTCTGCAGATGAGATCAACTCTTTTGAAAAGCTCAAGGCTGTTGCCGACAGCATCCAGGAGCACAAGTCGGATCTTGGGGTAGACGGCGCATTCACTTCTGCAGGTTTCGACTCCAGCTCTGACTGGCGTTTCAAGACCCATCTGGCGAATATGCCTCTGTATTTTGAAATGCTTGCCGGCCATATCACAGGCCAGCCCAAGACACTGAAAGGGACTTACCTCAACCAGTACAAGAATATCTTTGACCTTTACCTCAATGATTCCACAACTCCGAGAACACAGCTGTCCGGCAAGACTGCTGATGATGCGAATTCAGAGTTTGCTACGGGGAAGGCCGTATTCTACCAGAACGGTACATGGGCATGGTCTGATCTGCAGAAATCCGGCTTCAAGGCTGGTGACCTCGGTATGATGCCTCTGTATATTGGTGCAGGCGATGAAAAGAACCAGGGCCTGACCACAGGGTCTGAGAATTACTGGTGCATCAATTCCAAGGTTTCTGCGGCTGACCAGAAGGCTACCGAGGCATTCCTCAAGTGGATGGTCACCAATAAGAAAGGCCAGGACGCCCTTGCCAAGGATATGGGCTTCGTGACCCCCTTCAAGTCCATGGAAAACATCAAATCTGAAAACCCTCTGACCCAGATTGCCCAGGAAGATGCTAAATCCGGCAAGAAGGATGTGACGTGGAACTTCACTATTATCCCTTCGACCAAGTGGAAGGATGACCTCGGCTCGGCACTGCTTGCTTATGCCCAGGGCACCGGGACGTGGGATGGTGTCAAAAAGGCATTCGTAGACGGTTGGAAGACCGAATACGACGCTACACACTAGAACTGCTAAAAACTGAACTCAAGGCGTCCAGATCCCGGTCCGGGCGCCTTATGCATATTTGCATGCCATCCGGCAGGGCTGTCTGAGGGCAGGAGGGGAGGGGAAAGGCAGGTACAGGGGCTGGCGGTAAAGCGGACGGTATATGCTGGGATATATGGGTCGTATTTTCAGCCAGGATTCTGTTTTTATGCGGGGACTGTGGTGGTTTACGGATATCGTGCTTATCAATATCTACCTGATCATTACATCGATCCCGATAATAACTGTTGGTGCTTCAGTAACAGCAGCATATGATGCCGCGCGCCGTTCCCAGGAATCCAGAGGGAACCTGACGAGGAACTACTTTACATCGTTCAGGAAGAATTTCGTGCAGTCAACGGCTATATGGGTCCCCATGGCAGCTGTGGGTGCGCTGCTGGGCTATTCGTGGATATCTTTGCAGATACCTCTGCTCCTACCTTTCAAGATACTGGCAGCATTCCTGTGGCTGCTCCTTTTCTGGTGGGTCTTCCCTGTACAGTCGCGTTTTGAGAACCCTGTAGGCAGGACGGTTTCCAATTCCTTTATTTTCGGTATTTCGCATATCATGACGACAGCGGCTGTCCTGCTCATCGATACTGCATGCCTGCTTCTGGCCTATGTGTCGTATATGTACTGGATACAGTCGCTGTTCTTCCTTATGGTGATGGGGCCCGGGATGATGGTCGCACTGCATGTGCCGCTTATTGAGAGGGCATTGCGTGCGTATACCGGTAAAAGTGCACAGACGCAGGGCAGCTGAAGCATTTGTACGTGAGGTATTTGTGCAGCGCAGTAAGTGCAGGCAGCTATGAAAGTGCGGTGAAGGATGAGCGGACATATCAGTATAAAAGATGGCCTCCATGCAGCAGCCCGGCGGATCAGGGAGGTCCTGCACAAAGGGGAAACTGCCGTAATACCGACGGATACGGTATATGGGATCATCGCCGATCCGCGGTCGGCTGCTGCAGTCGAGGGGATCTTTGCTGCAAAGCACCGCCCGGCGCAGAAAAGCGTACAGATATTATGCTCGGATATCCGTCAGGCGCAGGATTGCGGCATTATTATACCCCATCTGTATACACGCCTGCTGGCTTGCTTCCCGGCCGGGTCCTTATGCATCGTCTGCCCTGCTTCGGATGGCTGCAGGCTTGCGACCGCAAGGGAGGAAGGCGGTATGCGTACACAGGCTGTACGTTTCCCTGCTGGCAGAAGCCTGCAGTACCTGCTGGAAACAGCCGGCCCTGTAGCCGCATCAAGTGCCAACCGTTCAGGGGAAGCATCGGCAACAGATGTGAAACAGGCGGAAGATGAACTGGGCGAGACTGTATCGCTGTATGTAGACGGGGGGAGTACCCCGGGAGCTGCAGCCAGTACTGTTGTATCCCTGGACAGGGCAACTATGCTGCGGATCGCAGAAGGGGAGGATGCCGATACTTCCCAGGCAAAGCTTGACGTGCTGCGGGAAGGCGTTATCAGCGCGGAAGATGTGGCCGCGGCCATGCACACTGTAATGAGGTCACAGTAAAATTATAACGTCCGTCATCTTTCAGGAGGTCCGCCCCGATGCGCGTATATATTTTTATAGCTGCTATCGCAGGCGGTGTCACATGGCTGGTGACCCCCTTGGTCCGCCATATAGCCATCCGCTGGGGGGCAGTCGGCGAAGTCCGTTCACGTGATGTGCATACAGTGCCGACACCCCGTATGGGAGGGCTGGCGATGCTTATCGGGCTTGCTGCGGCGCTTCTTTTTGCCAGCAGGCTCCCTTTTGTATCCAGCCTGTTCCAGGATAACAATGTTATCTGGGTAGTGCTTCTGGGGGCTTTCCTCGTTTGCCTTCTCGGGATCATCGATGATATTGCCGACCTTGACTGGATGCTTAAAATGGCCGGCCAGCTCCTTATCTCAGTCCTTGTTTCTGTCGGCGGACTGCAAATAGTAATACTGCCGTTCGGCAACAGCCTGCTGACAGCATCCCCAAGCCTGTCTATGGCAATCACTGCATTCCTGCTTGTAGCATCGATCAATGCGGTGAACTTTGTGGACGGGCTGGACGGCCTGGCTGCCGGGATTGTGGCGATTGGCGGCATTGCTTTCGGCGCGTATTCTTATATCCTTGGCAGGAACTCAGCGAGCTATGCTTCTGTGGCGACCCTTCTGGATGTTGCCCTTGTGGGCATATGCACGGGTTTTCTGCTGCATAACTGGCATCCTGCAAAGCTTTTTATGGGCGACGCCGGCTCAATGCTCCTGGGGTATCTGATCACCTGTGCGTCCATTATGATGACAGGCCGGCTTGACCCGTCAGCCGTCCATGCCAGCCTTTATCTGCCTTTGTTCATGCCTATTCTTTTGCCCATACTTGTGCTGTTCCTCCCTGTGCTGGACATGGTCCTGGCTATAGTGCGGCGGGTGAGCAGGGGGCAGTCCCCCATGCATCCTGACCGTATGCATCTGCATCACCGCATGCTTCGCATAGGGCACAGCGTCCAGTCTGCAGTGCTTATCCTGTGGGCGTGGGCTGCGCTCATTTCATTCAGCTCAGTAATGACTATTTTTGTCCGGGTCCGGTACGTGCTTATTGGTGCAGGTATTGCTGCGGTACTCCTGACAGCCGCTACGCTGGCGCCATATTATAAACGGAAGCGGCATGAAGGGGGCAGCAGTGGTCCGGATAAGGCCGGGGATACGGCTGCGGATGGCAAACTCGGCCATGGAGGCGGCCGGCAGCTCCGCCGCGCCGGGCGAGGGCACAGGGGAAGTGCTGTTTACGGCCTGCATGGGCGTCCGGATAATAATAGCGGTAATGGAAGGCATGCCGGCACCGGGGATATTGCGCATACGGCGGCAGATGAAAGCGTTCCTGCTGCGGGGGCACGGAGGTATTCATACTATGGCTCAGACAGATAATGATGCCAACAGCAGGGCGGAAGGCATAACCGCCCCCCACGGGCATATTCCGGGGGGCAGCACAGCAGCGGGGCCGAAAACCGGTATCAGCATCCCCGACGGCAGCAGCTTCAGATACCCTTTATCCCATGCGCTTATTCCTGTGATGAAATGGTCAGCCGGCGTTTTCCTGGCTGCATCAGCCATATGCATTGCTGTATCGTTCACTATGAAAGGTACGGCAGGCCTGTGGGGTGCCATATGCGGGGCCGCCATCGTTGCCGTTTTCAGTGAGATGACCCCTGCAAGCGTGATACTGCTGGAAAGGATAGGCCTGAAGGGCCGGGCATTCACTGCCGGGTTCATCATTATATGGGTGTTCAAAGTCATAACAACCGTCCTTCTTTGTTTTATTATGCTGCGCCTTGCCCCTCTGGATACACAGGTGTTTGCGCTTACTATCCTTATATGTGCCGCACTGGTTACCCCCATCAATGTTTTCGGGGTGGCCCGCGCCAGGGTGCCTTATGTTGACCCGCATTCAGGCGCGGACGGTTAGGCAGGAAGCGGAAGGCGCCCGGGCAGGTCTCACCATGCGAAATGGACGAAATACCGTATGCTGTTTCGTCATACCGCTTTTCTAAAGTTATGTTATGGTTTTTGATATCTTTAATAATCATCCTTCAGAACAGTATTCACCATTGCCCTCACCTTTTGAGAAACTCGGGCTTGCTTATGATGATGTGCTCCTGCTCCCTAACGAATCTGATGTTATCCCCTCCGAAGTGGACACGACTACGCGCCTAACGCGCAATATCACAATGAAATCGCCGGTGCTTTCTGCCGCTATGGATACTGTGACCGAATCACAGATGGCTATTGCTATGGCCCGTAACGGCGGTATCGGTGTCCTTCACCGCAATTTGAGCATTGAAGACCAGGCGAACCAGGTCGATATTGTTAAGCGCAGCGAATCCGGCATGATCTCCGACCCTCTGACGGTATCCCCGGATGTGACTCTGGCGGACCTTGACAAGCTCTGCGGGACTTACCATGTATCGGGGCTGCCGGTTATCGATGATGAACGCCGCCTTGTCGGCATCATTACGAACCGTGATATGCGCTTCATCGACCCTGCAGATTATGAAAAACTCCGCGTCCGCGATGTTATGACAAAAGAAGGTCTTATTACAGGGCCTTCAGCAATTTCAAAAGAAGATGCGCATAAGATCCTTGCTGCGAATAAGATCGAAAAGCTCCCGCTGGTTGACGGCGAAGGAAAGCTTACAGGCCTTATTACTGTCAAGGATTTTGTTAAAACGGAACAGTACCCGGATGCGACGAAAGACAGCCAGGGGCGTTTGCGCGTTGCTGCTGCAGTAGGGTTTTTCGGCGATGCATGGCAGCGCTGCACAGCCTTAGTGGAGGCCGGAGTAGATGTGCTTGTAGTCGATACCGCCCATGGCCATGCCAGGCTGATGCTTGATATGATCGCCAGGCTGAAAGCTGACCCTGCATTCAGCGGTGTAGATATTATCGGCGGCAACGTGGCTACGCGGGAGGGGGCACAGGCGCTGATCGACGCAGGCGTTGATGCTGTCAAAGTAGGTGTGGGGCCGGGATCCATCTGCACAACACGTGTAGTGGCAGGCATAGGCGTACCGCAGCTGACTGCTGTCTATGACGCATCTCTGGCATGCCGGCCTGCGGATATCCCGCTTGTAGCTGACGGAGGCATCCATTATTCAGGCGATTTTGCCAAAGCTATCGTAGCAGGTGCGGAAACAGTAATGCTGGGAGGCCTCCTTGCAGGGACTGAAGAAGCCCCGGGGGAGAAAGTGCTCCTGCATGGCAAGCAGTACAAGGTCTATCGGGGGATGGGCTCGCTTGGTGCTATGGCCCCGCGCGGGAAGAAGAGCTATTCCAAGGACCGCTATTTCCAGGCTGATGTATCCAGCGGGGATAAAGTAGTTCCCGAAGGCGTGGAAGGCGAAGTACCTTACCGCGGACCGCTGGGGTATGTGCTTTATGAACTTGTGGGAGGGCTCCACCAGAGTATGTTCTACACAGGGTCGCGCACTATCCGGGAACTGCAGGAAAAAGGGCGCTTTATACGGATCACCGATGCGGGCCTGCGGGAATCCCACCCGCATGACATCGTCATGACCAAGGAAGCTCCTAACTATACAGGATTCCATGAGTAAATGCGGGTTGGGCCAGTCAGGATGAATGCGCATAAACTGCGCTGAAAACGGGGGTGCCGCGCGCCATAAAGTGTGCAGTACCCCCGTCTGTATCCGGTACCTGTAAAACTATTCGATAATATCAACACTTTCAATGAATACAGGTTCCAGCGGGGCGTCGCCGGCATCAGTCTCAACTGAATTGATCGCATCGACAGTTTTCTGGGAATCAGCATCGGTGACCTCGCCGAAAATAGTGTGATGCCCATCCAGCCATGGGGTCGGGACAGTTGTTATAAAGAACTGGGAACCATTGGTGCCGTGGACAGCGCCATCAGGGCCGCGCCTGCGTCCGGCATTAGCCATAGCGAGGATATAGGGCTTATCGAATTTATGGCTGTTGATCTCGTCGTCAAATTCGTATCCGGGGCCGCCTGTGCCGTTCCCCAGAGGGCATCCGCCCTGGATCATGAAATCCTTGATGATACGGTGGAATGTCAGGCCGTTATAGAAAGGCTCAGTGTGCTTCATGCCATCAATAGGGTCAGTCCATTCTTTGGTGCCTGCGGCAAGGCCGGCGAAATTGGCAACTGTCTTCGGCGCATCATCGTTGAAGAGCTCAACAGTGATATCGCCGAGGGAAGTATGGAGTACAGCTTTCATAGTGATCCTTTGTGTAGTTTTGATATTACTGTTTCAGCATAACCCAGGCTGTGGTATCTTGCGGGAGGCTTCCGTCATCTTCAAGCCGCGATGAGGTGAGGATAATATCCCCCGGGGGGAGTTTTACAGGGCTGCTCCTGAAGTTAGTCACCGATGCCCAGCCGTTTGCGCGTCTGTAGGCGATGACGCCTCCCTCAAGCCCGTCTGCGCCGTCAGGCTGCCCGCTCGGCATATCTTCATCAAGCCATTCCAGGGAGGTATCTGGGCATTGCAGCTTATGACGGAGGCGGAGCACACGGCGGTAGAAATTAAGCATTGATGTGCTGTCCTGTTCTTCGCGGTCCACAGCAAAATCCTTGAACCATGCGGGCTGGGGCAGATGAGGGGGCGCGGCGCTGTGTGCGGGGGAAAAGCCGAAAGGGTCCTGGCTGCCGGGGAGCCTGTCAGCGGTCCATGGAAGGGGGACACGGCATCCGTCGCGCCCTTTATTCAGCTCTGAATGACGGGTGTTGAACGCTACCGGGTCTTCCAGGCGGTCCCAGGGGATATCGGGTACTTCGAACAGGCCGAGCTCTTCACCCTGATAGATATATGCCGATCCCGGCAGGGCCATTTCCATCATGATGGCTGCCCGGGAACGCTGCGTCCCGGCTTCACGGTTTTCCGCGTACGTTTTGCCGCCGCGCAGTATCCAGTCAGCAGCAAATTGATGGTAGTTGGCTGAAGGCACCTGGGGCAGTGCAAACCGTGTAGCATGGCGGGGGATATCATGATTGCTCAGGACCCATGTGGCCGGCGAGTGTGCACGCCGGGATGCAGCCAGCCCCTCCTCAATAGCTGTGTGGAACTGGTTCCGTGACCAGTCGGCTTTAGCAAACTCAAAATTGAATATCTGCCCAAGCTCATCCTCGCTTGCATATAAATACTGGCGGTCGGGATTGACCCATGCTTCGGCCACAGCGAAACGGTGAGGGGTATATTCGTTGAATACTGTGCGCCACTCGCGGTAGATATCATGCACTTCGTTGCGGTCGAACAGCGGGTGCGAACCGTCCGCTGGCAGCTGCATAAGGACCGGGTAATCATCGAGGTCGTCCCTGTCAAGGTCTTTCGCGAGCCCGTGCGCTACATCTATGCGGAACCCGTCAGCTCCGTGGCTGCTCCAGAACCTGATAGTTTTTATGAAATCCTCGTGGACATCGGGGTTATTCCAGTTCCAGTCCGGCTGCTGTTCAGTAAAAAGATGCAGGTACCACTGTCCGTCCGGTACACGGGTCCAAGCCGACCCTCCAAAATGGGACTGCCAGCCGGTGGGCGGCAGCTGCCCATGGTCACCCCTGCCGTCACGGAAAATATATCTGTCCCTCTGCTCCGACCCGGGCGGGGACTGGAGGGCTTCTACGAACCATGGATGGCGATTGGATGAATGGTTAGGCACTATATCAACGATCACTTTGATACCGTGCCTGTGCGCAGCCTGTACCATGTCATCGAAATCTGCGACAGTCCCCAGGCGGGGGTCAACATCACGGTAATCATCTACGTCATACCCGCCGTCCGCAAGCTGTGATGGATAAAAAGGGCTGAGCCAGATGGCATCCACACCAAGGGATCCCAGATATCCCATACGCTCCGCGATCCCGCGCAGATCGCCGATACCGCTGCCGGTACTGTCAGAAAAAGACCGCGGATATATCTGATAGATCACCGCCTGCTTCCACCAGTTATCAGGATCCGACATGTCGATCTGTTCGCCGCGTATATACCGGCTGCTGCCTGCCTGCTCTGCCATCCTGCCTGTCCTGTCTGCCTTGTCTGCCTTGTCTGCCTTGTCTGCCTTGTCTGCCTTGTCTGCCTTAGCTCTGCCCTGTGCTGCCGGCCTGTTTATAATGGATCAATAAATACAGATACTAAGGATACCGTAACGGCAGCCCTTCCCAGTACATCTGCGGAATCAGCCGTATGCCTGCACCGCAGTGTGTTTAGCGGTATATGCTAAAATGGCCTGTTACGCTTTTATCAGCAGAAAGGTAAGGAACGGGAGGTGCATAATGGCAGTAATCAGCCATGCAGTACACAGTGATAACCAGATATTCACGCCGGAAGGCTCCAGGCTTATATGGATAGACTGCGAGATGACAGGGCTGGATATTGGCCATGATGAGCTGTGCGAGGTCTCTGTTGTGCCCACAGATTTTAATATGAAAGTCCTCGACAGGGGAATCGACCTGGTGATAAAGCCGTCCCAGGAAGCCATTGACCATATGGATGATTTTGTGCGCGAAATGCATATGTCATCGGGGCTTATCGCCGAGATGGAAACGGGGCTGCCCCTTGAATCGGCACAGGAACAGGTGATTGAATATGTCCGGCAGTTCCTTCCTGCCGAAGGGCAGGGCAAAGCGCATCTGGCAGGCAACACTATCGGGTCAGATAAGAAATTCCTTGACCGTTTCATGCCTGGCCTTATGGAACTGCTGCATTACCGTACTATTGATGTCAGTACGCTTAAAGAGCTTTCCCGCAGATGGTATCCGTATGTGTATTCCAACCGTCCTGTCAAGCACGGGGGGCACCGTGCGCTTGCAGATATCATTGAATCTATTGATGAGCTGCGGTACTACCGCGAGATGATGTTCGTGCCTGATCCCGGCCCGACATTCGACCAGGCCGCGCAGGGATGCGCACACGTTGAGGGGACAAGCCTCCTGCGGGAATATGAGCAGGAGGGCGATCCTCTCACAGACCAGTCATCAGCTGAAAAGAAAGATTATTAAGATCATCCGGGTTGCTGGAACGCGGGGTTTTACGCGCCCAGCATACGGTAAAACGGAACAGAGGGCGGCAAACTGGAACAGTCAGAAGCGCTAACGATCCTTTCGTCCGGTGTGCCGGTGTTTCTCACCGGTGCGCCGGGCTCCGGCAAAACATATGTGCTCAACCGTTTTGTGGAGATAAGCAGGCAGGCTGGCAAAAACGTTGCCATAACGGCGTCAACAGGTATCGCATCTACCCATATCAACGGGCAGACGGTCCATTCCTGGAGCGGTATAGGGATAGATACTGTGCTGACCCCTGAAGTCCTTAAACGGATCAGGACCCGAAGGCGCAGAGCCATCAGAGAGACAGATATCCTGGTCATTGATGAGGTCTCCATGCTGCATGCGTGGCTGCTGGATATGGTCGATGAAGTCTGCAGGGCAGTCAGGCGCGTTAATGAGCCATTTGGCGGCATACAGGTAGTCCTTGCCGGGGATCTGTACCAGCTGCCGCCGGTAAGCAGGGGAAAATACCGGACTGATCCTGTTGCCGAAGATGAAGTTTTTATGAGGCAGCGCCAGCGTTATGCTGCTGCGGGAAAAGATCCGGAAGGTTTTATCACTGAGGCGCTGTGCTGGGATACGCTGCATCCGGCAGTCTGCTATCTGACCGGCCAGTACCGCCAAGATGACGGCCAGCTGCTGTCTGTGCTGACAGATATCCGCCGGGCGGAGGTCAGCCAGGAAGACTGTGATATGCTCAGTTCCCGTGTAGGGGTGATGCCTCCACCGGACCGCAGCGCCGTCCACCTTTTCCCTGTCAACAGGGCGGCAGATACCCTGAATATGAGTAAGCTGGCGCATATTGACGGGCAGGAGCATACGTTTATCGCGGAGTCAGGCGGTTCTGCGCAGCTCGTGCGGCAGCTGAAAATGAATATGCTGGCACCTGAAAGGCTGGTATTGAAAAAAGGTGCTGCAGTGATGGCGCTGCGTAATGATGCCGACCGGCGGTTCGTCAACGGCTCATTAGGGGAAGTAGTTGGGTTTGCGGATAAGAAAAAGGGCGGATATCCCATAGTTGAATTTGAAAATGGGCACAGCGCAGTGATGGCACCGGCAAACTGGGAGATCGCTGACGGGGAAGCTGTTCTGGCAGTTGTTACGCAGGTTCCCCTGCGCCTGGCATGGGGGATAACTATACACAAATCCCAGGGGATGACACTTGATGGTGCAGTAATGGACCTGCGGAATACTTTTGCCCCGGGAATGGGATATGTAGCCCTGTCACGTGTTGAATCACTGGGCGGGCTTTATCTGATGGGGATCAGCAGCAGGGCATTTTATGTATCTGAACAGGCTGTCTATGTGGATTCCCGGCTCAGGCAGGAGTCCACGGAGGCATCTGCACTGCTGAGGGAAGAGGGTGCAGAGGGTTTTGCGCGGAAGTATGCCCGGGCTGCAGCAGATATGGCATCCCAGGACAGGATAGGCAGCAGATCTGGCCAGGGGGAGCTGTTTTAAGCTTCAGCAAAGCAGCGCAGTACCGGGCGCTGTTTTGGGGACTGACGAATACGGGTCCGCTGTAAAACCGGGAACCGGAACCTCAAAATTGTCTATAAACCTCCGTAATGTGTGGAACTATGAGTTCTCAAGCATTACGTATGTCTACGCTGTTCCTGCGCACTTTGCGCGACGACCCTTCCGACGCTGACGTTGATTCGGCGAAACTCCTCATACGTGCAGGATACGTGCGCAAAATCGGGCCGGGGCTGTATTCCTGGCTGCCGCTGGGACTCCGTGTGCTGAACAGGATCGAGGCTATTATCCGGGAAGAGATAAACGGCATAGGTGCCCAGGAAGTCCATTTCCCCGCGATGATGCCGCGTGAACCATATGAGATGTCCCACCGCTGGGAAGAATACGGCGACAATATTTTCCGCTTCAAGGACAGGCACCAGGCCGACTACCTTCTTGCCCCCACGCATGAAGAGATGTTTACCCTTATGGTCAAAGATATGTACACATCTTACAAGGACCTGCCGGTGACCTTGTACCAGATACAGGGCAAATACCGTGACGAATTCCGCCCCCGCGCAGGTATGATCCGCGGGAGGCAGTTTATTATGAAAGACGGGTATTCTTTCAATATCGATGAGGAAGGGCTGAAGCAGTCGTACGCGGAGGAACGCGCTGCCTACGAAAGGATATTCAGGCGCCTCGGCGTAGATTATGTGATCGTGCATGCGGTGTCGGGTCCGATGGGAGGTTCCGAATCTGAAGAATTCCTTGCCCCTATGGGCATCGGCGAAGATACCTTTGCCCTTGCCCCCTCCGGCAAAGCATGGAATGTGGAGGCATTGACCACCCCGCATATGGAGGACCTTGATTTCAGCTCCGTGCCTGCAGCCCAGATCAGGGATACCCCCGATTCGGCAACTATCGATGCGTTGGTCAGCCAGTTCAATACCCTGTACCCGCGCCCGGACGGCAGAGGCTGGGAAGCAGCTGATACGCTGAAGAACGTTATTATTGCGGTCAAACATCCTGAAGGTGGGCGGGAGCTCGTTGCAGTGGGCGTCCCGGGGGACCGGCAGGTCGATATGAAACGGCTCGAAGCAAGTTTCTCCCCAGCTGAAATAGAGGAAGCTACAGCCGAAGACCTGCAGGGGCACCCCGAACTTGTGAAGGGGTATATAGGCCCGGGCGCGCTTGGACCGCAGGGCAGGGCTGCCGGCAATAAGGATGCGGTGCGTTATCTGATTGACCCTCATGTTGTGCGGGGATCTGCGTGGATTACCGGTGCTGACAGCGAAGGCATGCATGTGCAGGACCTTGTCTACGGCCGCGACTTTGAAGCTGACGGTACTGTTGAAGCAGTGGAAGTGCGCCATGGGGATATGAGCCCTGACGGAAGCGGGCCGCTGAGCTTTGAGCGCGGAGTTGAGATCGGGCAGGTATTCCAGCTTGGCCTGAAGTATTCTAAGGCAATGGGCCTCAATGTCCTCAACCGGGACGGCAAAGCCGTCCCTGTGTGGATGGGCTGCTATGGTATTGGTGTTTCCCGGGTTATGAGCTGTATCGCAGAATTGCATCATGACGATAAAGGCCTTATATGGCCCCGGTCTGTGGCGCCGGCACAGGTGCATATAGTTGCAACAGGCAAAGATGATAGGGCATTCGCTGTTGCTGATTCACTGACAAAGAAGCTGGAAGAGGCAGATATTGAAGTGCTATACGATGACCGGCCTAAAGTTTCCCCCGGTGTCAAGTTCAAAGATTCCGAACTTCTCGGCATACCGCTTATCGTTGTTGCCGGCAGGGACACAGCAGATAATGGCACTGTGGAGATCCGGGACCGTGCAACCGGTGAAAAGGCTGTTGTCCCGGCGGAAGATGCTTTAGGCGTGATATCAGATATCCTTGCTGATGCGTGACGGCAGGATCTGCCCCATGCGGCAGGTATACGCGGTATACGCTTAGGTATATACATACACATATATACAATATGTGCATACCTTTTGTACACAGGGGATGTGGAAAACCCGAATGTGATGGACCATTCGACCACATCCCCTTTTCTTTTTTGCCTTCCTGCTGCTTTCTGAGAGATAGTGGAGTTACCGCACCGCAAGGGCAGATAATGAGACTTCTGCCGGCGGTAATAAAACATCAGGATTGGAGATGGTATGGTACAGCAAACCGCTGTGACGATCGTCGGATATGTAGGGCAGGAACCCAGGCAGGTATCAGCAGATGATACGCCGCCTATCTGCAGGTTCCGGGTAGCATCCACCCGCAATTACTGGAACCGTAAAGCCCAGAAATGGCAGGAATCCTCAACAACGTGGATGGACGTAAGGTGCTACCGGGAGCTGGCCGGCAACGTTTTGACATCTGTGCATGTAGGGGATCCGGTAATCGTTACCGGAAGTCTGACCACTGACCAGTGGGAAAAGGATGGGCAGCGCCATTCGGCAACTGTCCTTGATGCTGCAAGCATAGGGCATGATCTGGCTTTGGGACGTTCCGCTTTTGTCAGGATAAAGCGGTCGGATAATGACCCTGCACATGATGCAGCAGCTGACGGGCTGCAGGATGGGGACCGCGGAACACCGGACCCTGAGCAGGACCATGGCATAGATGATCAGGATGGCAGCGGAAACGTATCCGGGAAGGCCAACGTCGGCCCTTCAGAAGATACATCCGGTGAGTTTTCTGTCCCTGATGAGCTGGAGGAGGTGGGAACAGCAGTATAACAATACATGAAGGTAATTCGTCTTTTCGTATGCGAGTGATACATAAGAGGGGGATGGCAGACTGCCATCCCCCTCTTGCCAGACCATAGAGACTCAGTACCCTGAGCCAGAGGCCTGAAGCCTACCAGATATGGACACGCTTGCCCGGTTCAATATACATGGCATCTTCAGGCTGCACATTGAAAACTTCGTAGAAACGGTCAACATTAGGGAGGATGCCGTTGACCCGGAATTCCGCAGGGGAATGCGGGTCGATCTGCAGCATCTGTTCTTCAAAGTTTTCTGTTGCCTTTTCGCGCCAGATATGCCCATAAGAAAGGAAGAAACGTTCCAGGGCACTCTGTCCGCTGATAATAACTGCCGAATCCAGCGCTTTATCCATTTCCTCCGCGGAATCATCGCTGGCGCCAAGTGAGATTGCCAGAGCTTTAAGGGCAATATTGACGCCGCTGAGGTCGCCGATATTTTCCCCGGTAGTAAGGGCACCGCTGACGTGGGGCATACTGTCGGTTTTGCCTTCGGCCTTATACTTCTCAGCCACTGCTGCCGGGGTGAACTGGTCGTATTCTGCGATCAGCTGCCTGGTACGCTCAGTGAAGTTGTTATGGTCCTGCTCTGTCCACCAGCTTGTCAGCCTGCCGTGCCCATCGAATTCACTTCCCTGGTCATCGAAACCGTGGCCTATCTCATGGCCGATCACAGCACCGATGCCGCCGTAATTCGTTGCATCATCAGCATCCGGGTTAAAGAACGGGGGCTGCAGGATAGCAGCCGGGAACACGATAACATTGGTATTAGGCGAGTAATACGCATTGACTGTCTGCGGGGTCATTTCCCATTCAGTCTTGTCAACAGGCCTGCCGGCCTTGCCAAGTTCATAGCCGTTAAGCCAGTAAGCCGCACTCCTTAAATTGCGGACAAGGCTGTATCCTGTGGAAATATCCATAGCCGTGTAATCGCGCCAGTGTTCCGTGTATCCGATCATCGGAGTGAAAAGCGACAGCTTCTCAAGCGCTTTTTCCCTGGTACCTTCGCCCAGCCAGGTACTGTGCGAAATGGACACACGGTAAGCTGCAATAAGGTTCGAGACCAGTTTCTCCATGCGCTCCTTGCTGGAAGCTGGGAAATAGCGCTTAACATATTCCTGCCCGACCTCTTCACCGCACAAGGTATCAACAAGGCGGACGGCACGGCGCCATGGTTCCTTTTTCTTGGATGTCCCCATCAAGGTTTTGCCGAAGAAATCAAACTGGATGTCATCTAGCTCTTCAGTAAGCGAATCAGCCCAATGCAGAAGCACGTGCACACGCGACCACAGCCTGAGGTCTTCCAGGGAGGCCTTATCCCATTCCATATCCAGCCCGGTAAGGAAATCAGGCTCCGAAACTACGACCTCAGCGAAAACCTGACGGATATCCACCGGCAGGGCGGCAGCGGCAGGGGTATTGTCATAAGCCTCCTGCCATGAATCAAGCCACGCACTGAGATTGAAATGGGGCAGGGATTCTTCAGCCTGGGAGATCGAGTAGCGGTTATACGTCTTATTGACGTCGCGGGTCTTCACATTATCCCAATGGTGCGAAGCGATGCGTGTCTCGAAATTAAGGAGCGCCCGTCCCTGCTTCTGGGCATCGGAATCGCCTTTCGTGTAGCCGGCAGCGGCAAGGAGCCTGCCGACCATCTGGCTGTATGCCTGACGGACGGGTTCAAAATTATCCTCACGGTAGTACGCTTCATCAGGAAGCCCAAGGCCGCCCTGGCCAATAGTGAGTATATTGGTCTCAGGGTTCTTGGAATCAGCGTAAACAAAGCTGCTGAAAGGCACCGGCCCGCCGGCAACGTTAAGGACTGCCAGTGCGCGGGTAAGGTCTTCCTTAGTCTGCGCAGTATCGATCAGGCCAAGGTCTTCCCGGATAGGGTCCAGGCCCGCTTTTTCACGTGTTTCCTTATCAAGATAGGCGTTGTACAGGGCAGCAGATTTGGGTGAAGTTTCAGGCGAGTTCTCCAGGATATCGCGGATATGCTCTTCAGCTTCATCAACCAGCTTTGCGAAAGCCCCGTATGCAGGTTTATCAGCCGGGAGCTCATAGGAGTCGATCCACGGACCGTTGACATAACGGAAGAAATCGTCCTGCGGGCGCACGCTGTCCGACAGTGAACTGAGGATGCCGTCTAATTCGGCATCATGAGGTGTTATATTATTATTTTGTGACATACCTATACGGTAGCGTATGGAACGGTCAATATCCAGGGGAGTGCGGAATATGTCTGTATCCTGAGACCGTACCCTTATAAGGTTGTAAAGCATCCTGCGTATGCGAACCTGTATGCTCCGGCAGGGAACGATGGAAAGGCACTGTTGTGATTGAACTGAAATCGGCTGAAGAGATCGAAGCCATGCGTCCAGCAGGCGCATTTGTAGGGAAGATACTGGAACACTTGCGTGAAACGACGACTGTTGGCACGAATCTGCTTGATATAGACGATTATGTTAAAGGGCAGATCGAATCCCGGCCTGACGCGCAGTCATGTTATGTAGATTATGCCCCGGATTTCGGCACAGGGCCGTTCAGGCATTACATCTGCACTTCGGTCAATGATGCCGTGCTGCATGGGATGCCCTATGATTACGATCTCAAAGACGGGGATCTGGTCAGCCTTGATCTGGCTATCAATGTTGGCGGCTGGGTAGGCGATTCGGCTATAAGCTTCGTTGTCGGTGAAAATAAGAGGCCTGAAGACCTCCGCCTTATCCAGTGCACGGAAGAAGCGCTGCACGCAGCTATACGCAAAGCCGTTCCGGGCAACCGTCTGGGAGATATCTCAGCGACTATCGGTGAGATCGCTGCCGGCTACGGATACCCTGTCAACCTTGAGTTCGGCGGGCATGGCGTCGGCCATATTATGCATGGCGAGCCGTATGTTGCCAATGACGGCCGTGCAGGCCGCGGATTCAGGCTGCGCCCCGGGCTGGTCATCGCTATTGAACCATGGTTCTTTGAAACGACTGATGAGCTTTACCAGGATGAACGCGACGGCTGGACCCTTAAATCTGTTGACGGGTCGCGCGGGGCTCACAGCGAGCATACTATTGCGGTTACGGAAGACGGGCCGATTGTCCTCACGCGGCGGCCGAATGAAAAAGATTTTCTCAGATAGGAGATTTTCTCAGATAGGCTTTACGGTATAACGGTAAGAACAGAAATACAGCCGGGCATGGAATCCGTAGATTTGCGTGTTTTAGTGTATATTTCAGGCAGCATGCAGGCAGTTTTGTGCGGAGCCTGTTAAAAAATCGGCTATTATGGGGCGTGTTATCGGCATAACGCTAGTCTTATATGTGTGGCTGACTATGACTTTACCCAGGACTTAGGCGAAGCTCGCACTAAATTCACTACGATCACCCGGGCGGTAGGCCTGGATTCCCTGCGCCGTAAAATCGCCGGACTGGAAAAGGAAGCGGCAGCCCCCGGCCTGTGGGATGACCAGGATAATGCCCAGAGGGTGACAAGCCAGCTGGCACAGGCGCAGAATGAGCTGAAGCAGCTCGAAGATATCGGCAGCAGGCTTGACGATATTGAGGTGCTGTACAGCCTCGGCAGCGAAGAAGAAGACGCAGACAGCAGGGATGAGGCCCGTGAGGAGCTGAAAGCCGTGAGCAGAGAGCTGTCAGACGTAGAGATACAGACACTCCTTGACGGTGAATACGATAACCGTGCTGCAGTGGTGACTATCCGTTCCGGAGCCGGCGGGGTGGACGCCGCAGACTGGGCCCAGATACTTATGCGCATGTATGTGCGGTGGGCGGAACGCCATGGGTACAGGCTTCAGGTCATGGACACATCATATGCCGAAGAAGCAGGCATCAAATCAGCGACATTTGAGATTGACGCGCCTTATGCGTATGGAAAGCTTTCAGTAGAAGGCGGCACGCACAGGCTGGTGCGCATTTCGCCGTTCGACAATAATTCACGCCGTCAGACAAGTTTTGCTGCTGTGGAAGTTATCCCGCTTGTCGAGCCGACAGACCACATTGATATCCCGGACTCTGATATCCGTGTGGATACGTATATGTCGCATGGCCCGGGAGGGCAGGGTGTCAATACAACGTATTCAGCTGTACGCATCACCCATCTTCCTACAGGGATAGTGGTCACGATGCAGGACGAACGCAGCCAGATCCAGAACAGGGCTGCAGCCATGTCTGTCCTCCAGTCCCGCCTTCTGGTCATCAAACAGGAGGAAGAGGCGGCTAAAAAGAAGGAGCTTGCCGGCGATATCAAGGCCAGCTGGGGGGATCAGATGCGGTCCTATGTGCTGCACCCCTATCAGATGGTCAAAGACCTTCGCACGGGCTATGAAACGTCAAATACCCAGAATGTATTTGACGGCGACATCGACGGGCTCATTGATGCGGGTATCCGGTGGAGGCATCAGCAGCGCAAAGGATCCGGTAATGCTTAGAAATTTTAATACTGTATACATATTGCGGAAAGCTGGGGTGGAACAACCATGGCACTGATCTCATTAAAGAATGTCAGCAAAATATACCCCCGCGCTTCGCGGCCTGCGCTGGATGATATCAGCCTCACTATCAGCAGGGGCGAATTCGTTTTCCTCGTGGGGGCATCAGGTGCGGGCAAGAGCACGCTTCTCAGCCTTCTTCTGCGTGAGGAGGAAGCTACTGGCGGCGATATCCGTGTTGCGGGCAATGACCTTCGGCGCATGCCTGACCGCCATGTCCCGCGGTACCGCCGTACGATCGGTTTTGTTTTCCAGGATTATAAACTCCTGCCGAACAGGACGGTTTACCAGAATGTAGCATTTGCCCTTGAAGTGATCGGCACCAAACGTTCCACTATCAGGACCCTTGTCCCTCAGGTGCTGGAAGCTGTTGGGCTGAAGGGCAAGGAAGACAGGCTTCCGCATGAGCTTTCCGGCGGGGAAGTCCAGCGTGTGGCTATTGCGCGCGCATACGTGAACCATCCCCAGATCATCCTTGCAGATGAGCCTACAGGCAATCTTGACCCTACGACTTCAGTGGGGATCATGGAGGTCCTTGATGCTATCAACCGTACCGGGACAACAGTTGTTATGGCTACGCACAATGAAGAGATCGTCAATTCCATGAGGCGGCGTGTAGTTGAACTCCATACAGGGGAGATCGTGCGTGATGAACGCAAAGGAGGGTATGATTCCTCCGTTTATTTCCCCGACAAGGAAACCGAGGCACAGGCATCTTCAGGGCAGGGCAGCCAGGCTGAGGATGACAGGCAGAACAGTGAAGGCAGAGATGATAAGCCTGCCGGCAGTATGGATCGGGCAGCGGATAAGGGGTACAAGGAGGGAAGCGTCCCGGCCGGCGATGAGGCTGAGGACGACGGCCTGAAACGGCTTGCCAATAGTGTGCATTCCGGCCGTACCGGACGGTATGCCGATACTTTCCAGTCTGCAGAAGATACGCTGACATGGGGCAAAGGCCTGCTGCCTGAAAACAGCGGCAGCCCGGACCAGCCTGACAATCCGGGACATGATACGCACGAGGAAGGCGGCAACTGATGCGTTTACGATTGATCCTTTCTGAAACATGGTCAAGCCTGAAGCATAACGGGATCATGGTAGTGTCGCTTATGCTTGTGACCTTTATCTCGTTCCTGTTCATCGGCGCTTCTGTGCTTACCCAGGTGCAGGTGCAGCAGGCGAAAAACGACTGGTATTCGCAGGTGGAAGTTGTCGTATGGCTGTGCCCCGACGGCTCAAGCCAGTCTGCGAACTGTTCTGCGGGGAAATCCCCAACTCAGGATCAGATAGTCGATATTGAGAATTCGATCTCCGATGATACGGATGGCGCTGTAGCACATATGTCTTTCGTCAGCAAAGAGGATTTTTATAAGAATACGTTCCTTAAAAGGTATCCGGGCGGCGTCTACAAGGGGAGGACCCTGACAGCCGGGGATATGCAGGACTCTATCCATCTCAAGCTGAAAGATCCTAATAAGTATAAGATCGTTTCCGAGGTCCTGGCTAATAAGAAGTATGTGGAAAGCGTCGAGGACCAGCGCGATGTTTTCGACCCGATCCTTCGGGTCATGAATAATGTGACTGTTGTTGTCATAGTCCTGGCTGCAGTTATGGTCCTTGTGGCGATCCTGCTTACCAGTACTACTATCAGGCTGTCCGCGGCTTCACGCAGGACCCAGACTGAGATTATGCGGCTTGTCGGGGCGTCGAACTGGACGATCCGCATGCCGTTCATACTTGAGGGGATAATCGTTACCCTTATTGGGGTAGCCCTGTCATGCGCCGCCCTCGGGGTGATCGTCAAAGTGTTCATCACAGACTGGGCTGCGCAGAATGTGGCATGGATGACGATGGTCAATATCAATACGGTGCTTATGATGTCGCCGTTCCTCATCGCCGGTGCGGTGCTCCTGTCGATTATTGCCTCATCTGTTTCCCTCCGCAGGTATCTGAAGGTATAGGTGCATATGAACGCATATATGCGTTGAGCTGAAAACGTTGAAAAATAAGGTGTTATGTGCGATATAGGCTTGGATATGCAGGATAAGGTGCCCGTATTTTTGCTATTGTACGGCTATATCGCATAGGATAGATAAGCAGGTTCGTATGGATGACAGGCAAAAGCTGTTGTTGCGAAGGATGGAAGGACTGGTATGACGACTATATGGAGCAGAGTATCCCGGTTCCGGCCGGCTGTGGGGCTGGCTGTATCCGCTGTACTTATCAGCGGTATGGCTGCGGCGTCGCTGTCAGGGGCAGGTGTTCCGCGCGCTTATGCCGACCCGTATAAAGATCTGACTGCGGCTCAGACGAGCCAGGCAAATGTCAGGAAAAAACTTGCCGGGGTCAACTCAGACCTCCAGCAGACTGTGCTGCAGCTTAATGACCTGGTGAACAATCAGATACCTGCTGCGGAAGATGCATCAAATTCAGCACAGGATACGGCTTCAAAGGCGCAGCAGACAGCCCAGGAAGCTGCCCAGCGCCTGGCCGCAGCTAAAAATGACAGGGCCGCCCTTGAAGAACGTATCCGCCAGACCGGCATAGACTATGATGATTCAAAAGCTGCGGTTGCCCAGTCAGCGCGGGAAAGCTTCCACAGTTCCGCTTCCGGCCAGATCATGAATGTAGTGACCAAATCGAAAAGTGCGGACAGCTTTATTGAAAACATGCAGACAAATTCAGCTGTGGCACGTGTGGAAGCCAATGAGGCAGACGATGCCGCACATACCCTGAGTGCGTCGCTGAACCGGCGCCAGCGACTTGAGGCTATAGAACAGCGTGTTTCCTCTCTGAAACAGCAGGCTGATTCTGCGTCGGCAGCTGCACAGTCTGCGGCTGACCAGGCGCAGCAGAAGGCAGCAGGCCTTGCACGGCTGCAGGAACAGTCCCAGCAGAAGCAGGCTGAGCTTACTGCGATGCAGAGCCAGCTTACTACGCAGGAAGCCAGGGAAGCTGTGGCTGTGCTCCAGGCCCAGCAGGCAGTTGAGCAGTATAACAGGCAGCTTGCTGCGCAAAGGGCTGCCGAGCAGGCCCGGGCTGCACAGCTGGCTGCCCAGCAGTATAACGCCGAAGCGGCCAGAAGGGCAGCTGCGCAAAGGAATACATCAGGATCATCTTCCCGAGGCAGGAATACAGCCCCGGCAGTGATCCCGGCACCGGCGAACCCAGGTGCTACCGCACGGGGTATGAATTATTCCGTGCCGGGTAACTGCTCTGCAACTGCCACCACATGTTACGGCCATGCCACCGGGCGCACGTCTGTTCTGGGCGGGGCCTATCCGTGGAGCCAGTGCACATGGTGGGCGTATATACGCCGTACTCAGCTTGCGCTGCCGGTAGGGTCGTATCTTGGCAACGGCGGGGAATGGGCATCTAAGGCTGCGGCTTTAGGATATTATGTGAATAATACCCCGCACGTGGGTGCGGCAGTATCCTTCCTTCCCGGGCAGGTGGGCTCATCGCCGGTTTACGGGCATGTGGCTGTTGTCGAACGTGTGAATGCGAACGGGACGATCCTTATTTCCGAATGCGGAGCCAAGAACCATGGAAGGATATTAACCCGCATACTGGGAAATGCAGGTTCCTATCGCTATATCCATTACTAGGCCTGTGCGCAGGCTCAAGGCATCCCGGGGTGCCGGCAGGCGCGGCAGGCAGCGGCCATATATTCATATCTGTATTTCTCTATAAAACAAGGGGTATCGGTATGCCGAAGAATAACAGTGCCGGCACACAGACAATAGCAGTGAACAGGCGCGCCCGACATGATTACACTATTGACAGCACGGTTGAGGCCGGGCTTGTCCTGCAGGGGACCGAGGTAAAAAGCCTGCGTGAAGGCCGGGCGTCATTGGCCCAGTCTTTTGTCAGCATTGACCCGCATCATGAGATGTGGCTTGAGGGAGCGAATATCCCTGAATACCTTAATGGCACATGGACGAACCATGCCCCGAAACGCAAACGCAAACTGCTTCTCCACGCTGATCAGATCATGCGTTTTGAACGCGGCGTTGAGGCCAAAGGGTATACAATTGTGCCGCTGTCATTGTACTTTAAGGACGGCAGGGCAAAAGTCGAGATCGCGCTTGCAAAAGGCAAACGCGAGTATGATAAACGCCAGGCCCTGCGCGAGCAGCAGGACAAGCGCGATGCCCAGCGGCAGATGCGTCTACATAATCTAGGTGCTGCCTGAATATTTTACGTGCTGTGGCTTTTCTCACGTTTGTGGAATACTGCATGCTGCCTGCTGTATTGTTGATAGAGGCACATACTTATGTGTCAGAGGTATCAGCATGTATCTGAACGATTGAGGAGGCCATAGTGGCAAAAGAAATTACCGTACTTGTAGGAAGCCTTCGCAGGGGGTCAATTGCCCGTAAAATTGCCAGGGCAGTTATCCCCATGTTCCCTGAGGGGTATAACGCGCGGATAGCAGAGATTGGCGGTCTGCCTCTGTATAACGCAGATTATGATAATCCTGAAGAGGATTATGCCCCCCTCCCGCAGAGCTATACTGATTTCCGCAATACTATCAAGGCCAGTGATGGCGTACTCTTTGTGACTGCTGAGAATAACCGTCTCGTCCCTGCAGTAATGAAGAATGCTATCGATGTGGCTTCCAAGCCTAACGGCGATGTAGCGTGGAAAGGCCTGCCTGCAGGGATAATCAGCCATTCTGTAGGCGCGATGGGCGGTTACAGCTCACAGAAGTCCCTGCGCCTGGCATTATCATATTTTGATATGCCGCTGATGGGGCAGCCTGAGGTGTTCCTGGGCAAGTCAGCAGATATGGTCAATGGCAGCGGGGAATTCGCCAGTGAATCTACCCGCAATTTTGTTAAAGGCTATATCGACGGTTTCGTCAGGCTTGTAGAACAGAATCCCCGCCATTAAACAGCAGGTGTGATGTAACGGGCTGCCTTGCGCCCAATATTGGAGGTTGGGCAGGCGGGTCGGGCCGCCTGTTCTGCATATTTTACAGCGGCGTCATGTTATGCCGCAGGGTACCGTATAAGGCACTCTGCGGCTTTTGTGTATATTCGGCACGTATGAGGGCAGATAATACAGGGTGCCGTTAGAATTGGAACTATGTGTGGAATTGTGGGATATGCCGGCAGAGGCATTGCATGCGGGAAGCCGCTGGAAGTATGCTTGCGGGGCCTGAAGAGGCTGGAATACCGGGGGTATGATTCAGCGGGAGTAGCCCTGGCGGCCCCTGGTATGGGCAAAGCCGCTGTGCGTAAAAAAGAAGGCAGGCTCAATAACCTTGTCGATGATATAGAGAGGCATCCCCTTCAGGATGCGACTGTTGGTATTGGGCATACACGATGGGCGACGAACGGTGTACCCAGCGATACGAATTCCCATCCCCATACCAGTGAAGACGGGTACATCGCCCTTATTCATAATGGCATTATTGAAAATGCGCCCCAGCTTAAATTCGAGCTTCAGTCTGAGGGATACCATTTTGCGTCGAGTACAGATACCGAGGTGGCTGCAAAGCTTCTGGGCAAGATCCAGGACCAGATCATCAGTGAGGAAGGCAAGCCGGACCTTTTCAAGGCTATGCGCCGCACAGCGCGTATGGTCACTGGCACGTTCACCCTTCTGGCGGTAGATGTGCGCCAGCCTGATATAGTAGTCGGTGCGCGCCATGATTCCCCTCTCGTCGTGGGGATCGGGGACGGAGAGAATTTCCTTGGATCTGATGTTGCAGCTTTCGTTGCGTACACGAAGAGAGCCCTTGAACTTGGACAGGACGAGGCTGTTATGATCAGCGCAGATGCTGTTACGGTCACTGATTTTGACGGCAACCCGGCGCAGCCGAGAGAATACACTGTGGACTGGGATATATCGGCTTCCGAAAAGGGGGGCTGGGATTCCTTCATGGACAAGGAGATCCATGAGGAGCCTGCGTCTGTACAGAATACCCTTCTGGGGCGTTTCGATATGGAGAACAGCCTTGATCTTGATGAAGTCCATATCAGTGAAGATGTTTTCCGGTCTGTCGACAAAATAATCGTTGTAGCATGCGGTACGGCTTCTTACGCAGGCCTTGTGGCGAAATATGCCATTGAGCATTGGGTCCGCATACCGGTCGAAGTGGAGCTGGCCCATGAATTCCGGTACAGGGACCCTATCCTGACTCCGCATACTTTAGTGGTAGCGATCTCACAGTCAGGGGAAACTATGGATACCCTGATGGCGCTGCGGCATGCAAGGGAACAGGGATCGCGCGTCCTCGCTATCTGCAACACGCAGGGTGCGACTATCCCGCGGGAATCAGACGCGGTGCTGTATACCCATGCAGGCCCGGAAATTGCTGTAGCTTCTACAAAAGCTTTTGTCGCCCAGATCACTGCAGCTTATCTGGTCGGGCTGTACCTGGCACAGATAAAAGGGACAATGTACCGGGACGAGATCCGCGAAGTGATCCGGTCCCTGAAGGATATGCCTGCAAAGATCCAGGAAATACTTGATACCCAGGCTGATGTTATTGAACAGGCTGCACGGAGGCTCACCGGTGCACGGTCTTTCCTTTTCCTGGGCCGCCATGTGGGATATCCTGTTGCACTTGAAGGCGCGCTTAAGCTGAAAGAGATCGCCTATACGTTTACCGAGGGTTTCGCTGCCGGCGAGCTCAAGCACGGGCCGATCGCCCTGGTGGAAGAAGGCGAGCCGATAGTCGTTATCGTGCCGCCTGCACGCGGGCGCAATATCCTCCACTCAAAGGTCATTTCATCTATCCAGGAAGTGCGTGCCCGCGGGGCCTACTGCATTGCAGTCGCGGAGGAAGGCGATGATGATGTCAGGGATTATGCTGATGTGGTGTTCTGGCGCCCGCAGTGCCCGACGCTGATGAGCCCGCTGGTGGACGTAGTGCCTTTGCAGCTGTTCGCAATGGATATGGCAAAACTGAAAGGCTACGATGTTGATAAGCCCAGGAATCTGGCCAAATCGGTGACCGTAGAATAGCTGTGTTCCCGGCAAGGAGAGGTTATGCTGAGATCTGTAACGTTAGCGGATATAAGCGATGCGGTTGCTTACCCCGGGCCCGGAGATTCCAAATACACACGCGGGGTAGTAGGGCTTATCACCGGCTCGGATAAATATCCCGGGGCTGCTGTGCTTGGCGTCACTGCAGCGGCAAAGGCTGGCGCCGGATATATCCGGTATATGGGTACGGAATATACGCAGCAACTGGTTCTCCAGTCAAGGCCTGAGCCGGTTATGGGGATCGGCCCCGGGTCGCATATCGATGCATGGGTCATAGGCTCCGGTATGGCAGATACCGCCTGCGCATCTGTAGGGGAAGCCAGGCATGAAGCGGCGGAAGCTGTGCTTGATGCCTGTTCCGGGGCAGGAGGCAGCGGTGCAGGCGTCGGCGAATACTGTGTTGTTGATGCGGGTGCTTTGCCCTATTTCACACAGGCAGCGGTACGCTATGCTGTTCCCGGCGCCGGCAGTGTACGGAATGCTGTTGTTACCCCCCATGCGGGGGAGGCTGTTTCCATGCTGGGAATATTCGGTTATGATGCGGACCGGACAGAAGTGGAAGGCGATCCTGAGAAATATGCGGTACTGCTTGCACAAAAGCTTGCATGCGGTGTTGTGCTGAAGGGGTTCCCCACGGTCATCTACAGCCCAGATGCGCCTTATCCCGTCTGCCTCAATTCAACACACTGGCTTGCAACTGCGGGCACAGGGGATGTGCTGGCCGGGATCATGGGAACCCTTCTCGCTCAGAACAGTGAGGCTATAAACAGAGGCGGGAAGGATATTCAGACTGTCGCTGCTGCTGCCGTATTCATCCATGGCCTTGCCGCCGGCCTTGCCTCAGAGGATGGCCTGAGCGTAGAAAAGCTTTTTACCCGAGATATGCAGGGGGGAATACAGGATGATATCAGGCAGGATACACAGGGCAGGGAGAGCGGGCAGGGCACCCGTGAGGGGCATCCTATCACCGCAATGGATGTATGCGCACAAATACCTTCTGCTGTCGGCCTAGTGCTCTCCCGGAAACAGGGCAGGGGATGAAACAGCACCGCTGGGTCACTGAAGAGCCGAATATCCCTTTTGACCTGCCTGTACTATATGAAAACAACGCCATTATCGTTGTGGACAAGCCCCATTTCCTGCCGACAATGCCGCGGGGTATGTGGTACAGGTCAACGGCAGTCATGCGGCTCCGGAAACTCTACAACAGCGATGATATTATCCCGGCGCACAGGCTGGACAGGATGACTGCAGGGGTGATGGTATTCGTCCGTGACCCCAGGTACAGACGTGCATATCAGATGCTTTTCCAGAACCATGAAGCAGATAAGGTATACGAATGCC
>ERZ773263.50-NODE-50-length-90598-cov-6.830556_pt1 | contig 90598 bp, 80 predicted proteins | sample MGYA00511076_ERZ773263 | MGnify/ENA primary metagenome ERZ773263 (study PRJEB29015, sample SAMEA2738155) | human oral metagenome | biome: human oral; feature: human-associated habitat; material: saliva | place: China | collected 2195 ... | reverse complement strand
ACGGTCTTCGACACTTTGGCCGTTTCCGGACTCGTATCCTATTGTTGAGCAAAAAAGAACGGCACCGAACACGATAGTGTTCGATGCCGAGAAAAGCTTGTTGGTTAGTTACACCCCAACATTTGCAAAAGAGCCAAAAAAAAGAGCCGTTGCCTCAAAAGGCAACGGCCGGGCCCGTTTATTTTACAATTGTCTTAGCAATAATTTCCGCAAATTCCGCCGCCTTTAAGCTGGCGCCGCCGACAAGACCGCCGTCAATATCACGCGCCGCCGTCAAATCGGCAACATTAAGAGCGTTCATACTGCCGCCGTAAAGAACGGGCACTTCTTCTGCAACTGCCGCGCCGTACAGAAAAGCCAGGGTATTCCGGATGATAAGGCAAACCTCCTGTGCCTGTTCCGCACTCGCCGTTTTGCCCGTACCGATGGCCCAGATCGGTTCATAGGCAATGACGACTTTTTTAATGTCGGCGGCACTGATTCCTGAAAGGCCCGCTTTAATCTGTCCTTCAATCCATACCTTCATTTTCCCGTTTTCGCGCTGTTCCAACGTTTCACCGCAACACATAAGCGGCGTCAGATCATGAGCAACGGCCGCTTTAATCTTCAAATTGACCGTTTCATCGGTTTCATTGAAATACCGCCGCCGTTCCGAATGCCCGAGAATGACATGGGATACGCCTACATCGACGAGCATAGCCGGAGAAACCTCGCCCGTATAGGCGCCGTTTTCTTCAAAATGCATATTCTGTGCCGCAATATGCACATTCGTTCCTTTTGTCAAAGAAACGGCTTCAGCAAGATAGGCAAAGGCAGGAGCCACTATGACTTCGGGTTTCACGCCGCCCTTGATCTGTTCTGTAAGGGCCGTTAATGTGTCACGGACAGCCGCTCTCTGATGATTCATTTTCCAGTTGCCCGCAATAATCGTTTTTCGCATTATCTACTCCTGTCGCCTATTATTTATCGCTTAACGCATCAATGCCGGGCAGGACTTTACCTTCCAGATATTCGAGAGACGCGCCGCCGCCGGTCGAAATATGGGTGATCTTACCGGCAAGACCTGTTTTATTGACAGCCGCGACGGAATCGCCGCCGCCGACGACGGATACGGCGGCGGAATCGGCAACGGCCCGGGCGACCGCTTCCGTCCCTTTAGCGAAATGATCCATTTCAAAGACTCCCATCGGCCCGTTCCAGACGATGAGTTTCATAGGTTTCAATTTGGACGCGAAGAGTTCGCGGCTCTTCGTCCCGATATCGAGAATCATCCAATCTGCAGGAACCGCGTCGATATCAACTTCTTTATATTCCGCAGCGGCAGAAAATTCGGCCGCTGCAACTGCATCCACCGGCAAAAGAAGTTCCGTATGTTCCTTCTCTGCCGCTTTGATCAATGACCGGGCCAAATCGATTTTATCCGCTTCAACGAGGGATTTACCGATACCGTAACCTTGCGCGGCCAGGAATGTGTTGGCCATACCGCCGCCGATGATCATAACGTCGACTTTAGGCAGAAGGCGGGAGATAACTTCGATTTTATCAGATACCTTCGCGCCGCCGATAACCGCTGCAAAAGGATGTTCCGGATTCTCTACGGCACCGCCGATAAAACGGATTTCTTTTTCCATGAGGAGCCCTGCCGCCATCGGCAGGAATGCCGTAATGCCCGCAACGGAAGCATGCGCCCGATGAGAACAGCCGAAAGCGTCGTTGATGCCGATATCTGCGAGAGACGCTAATTTTTCTGAAAATTCTCTGTCGTTCTTTTCTTCTTCCCCGTGATAACGGAGGTTCTCCAAGAGCAATATTTCGCCCGGTTTCAAATGAGCGGCCATTTTCTGCACATCCGCGCCTACGCAGTCGGGAGCCATTTTTACAGGTACACCTAACAACTCGGATAAGCGGGCCGCAACGGGCCTTAAAGAAAATTCCGGTTTGGCCTCGCCTTTGGGGCGGCCCAAATGACTTGCCAGGATAACCGCCGCATGTCGCTCCAAGAGATACGTAATCGTCGGCAAGGTCTTTTTGATGCGCGTATCGTCAGTAATCCGCCCCTCGCTATCAAGGGGCACGTTAAAATCGGCGCGCACAAAAACTTTCTTATTATCCGGAGCTATATCGTGTATTGTTTTTTTCATAAAACGTATTCCTCCTGTAGTACAAGGTGATTACGATATACTTATAACCCTTTCTCCGCAAGGAACCGGATCATATCGATGATGCGGCGGGAATACCCCCATTCATTATCATACCAGGCAATGATTTTGACCATGCCGCCCGCCATCGTCAAAGTCAACGGCGTATCGATAACCGCCGTATGTTCGTTGCCCCTGTAGTCGACGGAAACGAGTTCATCATCGTTCGTCGCGATAATGCCTTTATAGTCGCCGGCCGCGGCTTCTTCAAAGGCTTTATTCACTTCGTCCGCCGTAATGTCTTTTTTCTTTAATTCCAGGACGATATCGATGATCGATACATCCGGAGTCGGCACGCGGACTGCATGACAGCTGAGTTTACCTGCCACCCGGGGCAGCACCTTGCCGATCGCTTCGGCGGCGCCGGTCGTCGTCGGGATGATGGACATGCCTGCGGCACGGGCCCGGCGCAGGTCGCGATGAGACACGTCAAGGATTTTCTGATCAACCGTATACGAGTGGACGGACGTTGTCATACCGCGTTCAACGCCGTATTTCTCATCCATGAATTTGAAAATGGCCGCCAGGCATCCTGTCGTGCACGACGCGCCGGAAATAACATGATCCGTTGCCGGATCGTACGCTTCTTCATTGACGCCCATAACGAGAGTTATGTCATCAATAGTGGAGGGCGCCGTAATAATAACTTTCCTCACAGATCCGCCTAAAGGCAGCCTATCCTGCGACGAAGCGCTGACACGGCCGGCATATTTTCCGGACGCTTCGACAACAATCTGCGCGCCCAGCCCGTCCCAATCAACACGTTTAATATCCTTTTCCTGAAAGAGGGGATACTTTACGCCGTTCACACTGATATGACTGTCGTCATAAGCAATATCATCGGGCATCGTGCCGAAAATACTGTCATATTTCAAAAGATGCGCCATCTGTTTCGGCGTGCCGATGTCATTGACAGCCACAATTTCCATATCGTCTTTATAACGCTGCGCAATTTTAAATACCTGTCTGCCGATTCGGCCGAATCCGTTAATACCGATTTTTACCATTTCATACATCCTTTCCGTCTGTCAAACGGCCGTTAAATGAAAGCCTTGCGTTTTCAGCCGCTCCTTCGCCCGTAACGGGACCGCTCCCGCCGCAGGCACACATAGCGGAGATAACAGACTTCATTTTATAAGCCTCTGGCCCCGATATACGCCGCCAAATCGTTTACCCGCAGAGAATAGCCCCATTCATTGTCGTACCAGGCGACAACTTTTATCATATTTCCCCCGATAACCTGTGTATCCAAGGCATCGACAATGGAACTGTGCGTATCGCTGATATAATCGGAGGATACGGTTGCATCTTCGGAATAGGCCAGGATCCCCTTCAAAGGCCCTTCAGCCCATTTTTTCAACGCGCCGTTCACCTCTTCTTTGGTTACGCTCTTTTCCAGAACGGCCACGAGATCCGTCATGGAAACGTTCGGCGTAGGCACGCGCAAAGCCATGCCCGTAAACTTCCCCTTTAGTTCCGGCAAGACCAGGGCAACGGCCTGAGCGGCGCCCGTAGACGTCGGGATAATGGACTGTGTCGCACAGCGGGCACGGCGCAGATCCTTATGCACCGAATCGACGAGGTGCTGATCGTTCGTATAGGAATGGATCGTCGTCATCATACCGCGGACAATGCCGAATTCGCGGGACAACACCTTGGCGACGGGCGCCAGGCAGTTTGTCGTACATGAACCGTTGGAAATAATATGGTGCTTTGCGGGATCATACGTTTCTTCATTGACGCCCATGACAATCGTCGTATCCGCATTCTTGCCGGGCGCCGTAATGATCACTTTCCCGGCGCCGCCGGCCAAATGCTTGGAGGCCGACTCGTGATCCTTGAACTTTCCCGTCGACTCGACAACAATATCGACACCCAGATCTTTCCAGGGAATATCGGCCGGATCCGTTTCATTCGTCACGGGGATAGCCTTGCCGTCAACTACGAGCATACTCTTTTCCGTATCGTAAGACACATCATGCCGCCACGTGCCGTGAACCGTATCGAATTTCAATAAATCCGCCATAATCGGGCCGACAGAACGGTTGTTAATAGCCGCAATCTCCACGTCCGGCTGTGAAAGGGCCGTTCTGAAGGTGCACCTGCCGATTCTGCCGAAGCCGCTGATCCCTATTTTTACTGTCATTACGTTTCCTCCTTACCGATATGGCAATGTGCCGCACGGATATACTGCGAAAATACATTGTCTGATTAGTTTTCCCTACATAAATATATACTAGTTTCCCACTATTGTAAACTATATATGTCGATTCTTTCGGGAAGGTTCTTATATAAACAGTATGTTATTTTTATATTAGCATACTCTATTTAATCATCCACTAAGTTATGTCCCGTCATTTCGGCAGGCTGTTTCATATGTGCCAGATAAAGAAGCGTCGGCGCTATATCGGCCAAAATGCCGTCATGAAGATGAGCATGCCTGCAGGCATCGCTGACGAGAATGCACGGCACATGATTTGTCGTATGCGCCGTATACGGCGAACCGGAAACGGCATCGGCCATTTTTTCGGCATTGCCGTGATCGGCGATGATCAGGGCCTGTCCCCCGTTCCTGCGCAACACTTCGACAATGCGGCCGATACTCGCATCTACCGCCTCCACCGCTTTTTTAGCCGCTTCCAGATCGCCCGTATGTCCGACCATATCGGCATTGGCAAAATTCAAGATGATCATGTCGTACGTATCACCGTTCAAAGCCTCAATGACACGGTCCGTTACTTCAGGAGCGCTCATTTCAGGCTGCAAGTCATAAGTGGCCACTTTAGGCGAGGCAACGAGGATACGGTCTTCGCCGGCATTAGTTTTTTCTTCGCCGCCGTTAAAGAAATACGTGACATGGGCATACTTCTCCGTTTCAGCTATACGGAGCTGTTTCTTTCCCGCCTTGGCAAGAACCTCGCCGAGCGTGTTTTCAATACGCTCCTTGCCGTAAACGACATGTACAGGCAGAGCCTCTTCGTAAACGGTCATGGTTACAAAAAAAAGATCATGCGGACGCTTTCTTGTAAACCCGTCAAAATCGGGATTGACAAACGCCTCCGTCAGTTGCCGGGCCCTATCCGGCCGGAAGTTGAAAAACACGAGGCTGTCGCCGTCGTTAACGGGCCGTTTCACTATGACCGTCGGCACGACAAACTCATCGGATATACCCGCGCGATAGGAGCGTTCCAGGCACGCCTGTGCGGAAGGGGCCGTTTCACCCTCACCGAGGGCGACGGCTCTATACGCCGCTTCTACACGTTCCCATCGCTTATCGCGATCCATGGCATAATATCTGCCGCTGATCGTGGCAATTTCACCGACACCGATGCGTCCGCATACTGCTTCCAGCTCCCGCAGATAGGCGCCGGCACTGCGCGGCAGCACATCACGGCCGTCGAGAAAGGCATGGATATACACATGTTCGACACCGTTCCGCTTCGCCATTTCCAAAAGGCCGTAGAGATGCTTTTCACTGCTGTGTACCCCGCCGGGTGAAACAAGCCCCATAATATGCAAAGATCTGCCGGGTTTGCAGGCGTTATGCATAGCGTCTTTAAGAACGGGTTTAGCAAAAAATTCCCCCGCTTCAATATCCTTCGTGATCCTTGTAAGTGACTGATACACGATCCGTCCGGCACCGATATTTAAATGACCTACTTCGGAATTGCCGATCTGACCGTGCGGCAATCCGACCGCTTCGGCCGACGCTTCCAAATAAGAATGAGGATATGTGCGCCAAAGTTCGGGCAAAACTTTCAGATCCGCCTGCGCGACCGCATTATATTCCTTTATATCACTGCAACCGAAGCCGTCCATAATAATCAACATTACCGTTTCTTTTTCCGCCATTATCTTTCTCCTTTTCCGCTTCCTGCGAAACTCGTAAAGATGCCGAAACAACGAGAGGCAGAAAACTCCGTCCCCACAGGTCCCGGCCGTCCGTGCAGGCGAATTATGTTTTGCTGTTATATTCGTTCATCCCGGCAAGCAAATTAAGAAGGTTCTCGGAATAGCCGATTTCATTGTCGTACCAAGCAACCACTTTTACAAATGTATCCGTCAGAGCGATCCCCGCCCGTGCATCGAATACGGCCGACAAAGTGCAGCCGATAAAGTCGGAGGAGACGACCGCCTCGTCCGTGTATCCGAGGATCCCTTTCAATTCACCTTCGCTGGCGTTCTTCATAGCCGCACAGATTTCTTCATACGCGGCCGGCCTCATCAGGTTAACCGTAAGGTCGATAACCGACACGTCCAGCGTAGGCACGCGCATCGCCATGCCGGTGAGCTTGCCGTCAAGATCGGGAATTACTTTGCCTACGGCTTTCGCCGCTCCCGTGGAAGAAGGAATGATATTCCCCGAAGCGGCACGGCCGCCGCGCCAGTCTTTTGCAGACGGGCCGTCAACCGTCCTCTGCGTCGCCGTAGTTGAATGTACCGTCGTCATCAGCCCGTTTTTAACGCCGAAAGCGTCATGCAGTACTTTCACAACGGGAGCGAGGCAGTTCGTCGTACAGGAAGCGTTGGATACAATCTGCTGGCCCTTATACGCGGCCATGTTTACACCGCAAACGAACATGTCTGCCTGACGGCCGTCTTTGCCTTTCTTGGACGGCGCGGAAAGAACGACATAGCGAGCGCCTGCGGCAAGGTGTTTTTCAGCATCTTCCGTAGTGAGAAACCGACCTGTAGACTCGACGATATAGTCTGCGCCGACTTCATCCCATCTGAGATGAACCGGATCCGTTTCGGCGGTCGCGCGGATTTCCTTACCGTTGACGACAAGGACGCCGCGTTCAACGTCAGCGTCTACAGCTCCCTCAAAACGGCCATGTACCGTGTCATATTTCAGCATGTATGCCATATAATCAACAGGCAGCACATCATTTATACCGACGATTTCCACATCGTCACGCATTTGAGCGGCACGAAAAACAAAGCGACCGACACGTCCGAACCCGTTAATACCAAGTTTAATCATAAGTAGAACCACTCCTTACTGAATACAACCATACCTTCAGTCCGTCCTGCCGCATCGTGCGGCAAACCGGAGCCTGATTTAAATGTCAAGGCAAACAATCCCGCCCTTGCGGGAAAATCCCGTATCCCACAATTCATAAAGGGACAGCCATCGGTAGGAGCCGTATGACACGGCCTTGACCATAACCGTGCCGGCAACGCGTTCATACCCTGCCAGCCAGAACCAGTGCCACACGTAATCGGCCAAATTTTTACTGCGATGACGCAGATTTAAATAAGGCACCGGCATGGCTTTATCAATTTGCGCTGTAACAGCAGCCGCAAACTCGGCAAAAGGCGCATCACCCTGCACTCCTGCAAGACGGATCGACGTCACACTGCAAGCGGCAAGATACTGACGGTAGCCGTCAATCCAGATCTGCGTCGTATCGATGCCGGTCATGCGCGGGTGCAAATAAGGTTTCATGATCTGGGAAAAACGGACATATTCAGCTTCGCCGATAGTGTCGGCCGCAAAGGGATACAGCCCGGTAAGATCAAAGCAGCGGGCAAGATAGATGCTTACATCACAAGCGACCACGGCACCGCAGCCGCCGCGATTCATCCAGCAATCCGTAAAAAGTTCCTGGTTATACCCATAGCCGCCGTTTACGGTAAAAAGAGGCAGTTCTTTCATCAGTGTTCTCCCCCCGTACATATACAGAACGAAACGGTTCATAAAATGCCGGCTGTCCTGCACAGCCGGCATTTATGATTCATATATACACGGTATCAGAAAGTACGGCCTGCTTCCGTCTGTGCTACTAACGGAACGAGAATTTCCATGAAGGCCGGTGCCGTCGTTTCAGTCATGCTTACGGAATACGAATACATGCCGTTACGCCAATACGCCGCATAATTGATACCGTTACCGGTCGTTACGGAAACAGCCGTACGGCTTACGACGACAGGCATCCAGTCCGCATAATAACCGGAAAGCGAACGGGCATCCGTTTCGCGGCGAAGAGCCGTACGAATCATGAGCCGATTATTATTTTTAACATCGCTCTCCCGATACACGAGCTGCGCCGTTTTTTCGATCGTCTCGCAGGCGGTAAGCGCATAGTGCCCGTTATGCCGCAACGTAAGCGGCATGAAGCCGACCGCTTTCGCTACAGCGGCAATACTCGTATGCTCCTTTATAGGGTTGGGAAGCTGCAGGGGCCGGTCGACAACGTTTTGTTCCGGCGCGGCGCGAAACATTTCCGCGTTTTCCATAACCGGCGTCCGAGCCGCCGCGGCGGATGCCGACAGCATAACGGCCACGGCTGCACAAATACATTTTTTATTCATCTATTGCCCTTCTTTCAATATAGCATCAAATGCCTTTTTAATGTGAAATTTCGTTTCCCCGTACGATTCGCCGGGCTGCGCTTCATAGACTTTCTCATTCCTCACAAAAAAGTTCGGCACATATTCATAACTGTACCCGGACGCGACGTCGGGACGTTCCGTCTCTTCATACCATTCCAAAGGAATTTCCCCGTATGCCGGATCGGCCTCAATCAGTTCTGCAACCGCTCTCCTGGCGTTGGCGCAATACGGACACTCATGTAAATAAAAGGCCGTGATCTTTTCCATCATCAATTCACTCCCGTACGGATAAATTTCAGTATTCTTTCCTCTTAAAAGGAGGATGAAACCAGTTGTATTATACCATACCTTCGGGGTATATTAAAAATCATATCTTTCGAAACGCCGTTATAACGCCGTTTGCCTCACTTAAAATATTTTTGCAAAGTTAAGCGAATTTAAAGGACGGGGACATCATTTTTACTGGTATTATAAAACGAAAAATGCTAAAATGAATTGATTTTTTATGAAACGGTTTATACCGAATTTACTGATGAAAGAAGGACTGATAATGAAAACCAACCGTCGTAAAATGTCCTGGGTGCAGCTTACCTTTATCACTGCAGCCAACATGCTGGGTGCCGGCATCATCATGCTTCCCGCTCAGCTCGCGGAGGTCGGAACGATCTCGATTTTTTCCTGGATTATAACGTCTCTCGGCTCCCTGACCCTGGCCATGGTCTTTGCCCGCTGCGGTATGTTTACGACAAAACCGGGCGGTATGGGCGGTTATGCCGAGTACGGCTACGGGCGAATAGGACATTTTATGGCGAATTACGCCTACTCCGTATCCATTGTTATTGCCAACGTCGCCATTGCCATTTCCGCCGTCGGTTACGGCGCCGGATTCCTGGGCTCGGAATTCTCTCCGGTGCAGACGTGGATATATACTGTCGCTTTATTATGGCTTGCCGCATCCCTTAATCTCCGCGGCACCCGTTACTCCGGTAAATTGACGACCGTCACCATCTGGGGTTCCATTTTACCGATTCTGGTCATGTCCACACTCGGTTGGTACTGGTTCGATCCCTCTACCTGGATAGCCGCGTGGTGTCCCAATCCTCTCGGCTGGAGCGACGCGGTCGGCAGTTCCATTTCCCTGACCTTATGGTCGTTTCTCGGCCTGGAATCGGCGTCCGTCAATATGGATGCCGTTGAAGACCCGCAGACTTCCGTGCCGAAAGCGACCTTTTTCAGCACAGCCGGAGTGGCTGTCATTTACATTGTATCGACAAACGTCATTGCCGGCATTGTCCCGAATGCGGATCTCCTGAACTCGAGCGCTCCCTTCGGCATGGCTTTCGCCGCCATGTTCGGTTCCACCATCGGCGCCGCAGTCATGGGTCTCATGGCGCTTGCCTGCGCAGGTTCACTCCTTTCATGGCAGTTCACCCTGGCTCGTGTCTTCAAGACAAGTGCCGAACGGGGACTCTTTCCGAAGGTCTTCGCTAAAGTGACGCAGGCGGACGTGCCCTTACGCGGTATGTTTCTCATTCTGCTGATGCAGAGCGCGCTGGCTCTTATGACTGTCAGCCCGTCTTTATCGGAACAGTTCGAACGGCTTGCCAACCTGGCGGTCGTGACAAACGTCATCCCTTATATCTTATGCGCTTCCTCGTTAAAAGCGATGTTGGATCAGGAAGGGATCCCCAACGAACGATGCAACCGGAACGTGTCCTACTTCCTGTCGGGCATTTCCGTTCTCTATTGCTTCTATGCGCTGACCACGCTCAGTCTGGCCAACTTCGCCGGCGGCTGCCTGGCAGCCGGTATCGGTTGGATCGCGTACCTGGTTCGGTTCAACCTCTTAAAAACAAATTTTATCGTTGAACAGGAAATAAAGTGAACCTAAAAAACGTTGCCTTAAGGCAACGTTTTTTATATTACAACTATTTTTTTGCCAGCTTGTCTTTAATCAGCCCGATACCGTTCACCATGCCGACGGACACGCACATGAAGAGCGCATACGTAATAAACGGCAGCACAAAGGATAAGGGATTATTACGGGCTGTCAGATATTGCAGTTCATAGGCATACAGTCCCGTGACACTGTTAAAAGCGGCCTGCACATAAAAGAAAACGCAGACGAGAAGAATAACGCGAAGAAGTCCCCAAATCCGTTCACCCGCACCGGAGCGGCCTTCCGGCCGCGGATAAAAATAAAAGGCAAACGTGCCGATGATAAAAGTAAAATACAGGCCCGTATTGACAAAGAAAAACAGACCGATAAGACCGGTAATAAACTGCTCCTGCCCGGCCGCATCGATGCGCACGGCCGGAAAGAAGAACAGCGCCATGAAAGCGGTCGGCAAAGGCAGCGCATAAAGCACGGGGTCAATAAAATCGGACAAAGCGCGCTCACGGACACGCGTATGCCAACGGGCAAAGAAAAGAGACAGTCCGTACTGTAAGGCAATCGTCCCGAAAAGCCAGGCCGCGTATGCGCCGGTTCTGGCAGGATAGGATTGCCAGAAAGCGAAAGCCCTCATACCGCCCAGGGCGGCCGTTGCCGATACAGCGCCCGTTATACCGCCGTAGAGAAGATACGGCACGGCCGGAAAAGCGCTTTCCCCGCGCAGGCGCAGGTCACGCCGACGCAGCAGCGGCGGCATGAGAACCGAAGCGACGAGAAAAATAACGGTCGATACACTGACAAAGAAGATCCGGTCCGACGCGAAAGCCCCGAAGGGAATCGGCACAATCCACAGGGCAAGCCAAACGACGGCGCGCAATGTATTCAGTATGGAACGGTTCATACGTATCACCGGCCTTGACGACGGCCGAACAGGCGGCTGAATAAATACGCCAAAGAGAGGTTGACACAAAGATTGATATACATAAAGGCCATGAAAACGAGATCGCGGCCGACTGTCGGCCAATTCCAGAAGCCATAGCCCTGCCAGAACTGGCTCCCGTATTTGATCAGACCTGCAAGAACCGCCATCGCAACGAGCCAGGCGACACTGTAAGCGGTACGGGAAATACGTTGATCGGAAGTGCCGAAGGCCGCGCCTTCCATGCCTACATAAGCGTAGGGAACCCAAAAGGATAAAAAAATATAACTGACCAGCGCCACAACGGCACTGGAACCGCTGTGTATAGTATAAGCGCCGATAGGAATAAGCACCGTAAAAAAGCTCATATAGAGAGACTGCTTAAAAATATCCTGATAAGGTGACACAACAAAACCTCCGTTCACACCCGCCTGCACCAAGTATACCAAAAAAACACGGCCCTGAGTAGGGTTCCGCTGTATGCAAGACGCGGGAAATATACTATAATATCTCCTGTGCACAGGGAGGAAATGATGAAGCGGAAATACTTTTTCTTTGATATAGACGGTACGCTCGGCCTGAAACTGACCATGAAAATGCCTGCCGATACGAGCTATACCATAAAGCAGCTCATGCGCCGGGGCCACTTCGTGGCTATGGCGACAGGACGCGGTCAGGCGGACGCGGCCCGCGTAGCCGAGAAATACGGCATCCCGTCCTTTGTTGCCGACGGCGGCAACAGCCTTACATGGAACGGGAAGCTGCTGAAAATCGAACCGTTGCCGCTGGAGAAAAGCAAATCCGTTTTACATGCACTGGAAAACAACGGGATTCCCTGGGCTGTCATAACGGATAACAGTATTGTCCTGCGCACGACGTACGCTTACTTCCGCAATCCCGCCTATTCGGCGTTTACGCAATATAGCGGGCAAATCAGTAAAGACGGCACCATAGACGGCATAAGGTCGGTATTTAAAATTTTCTTCACGCGCCCGCCGGAAGAAAAAATGCCGGACCTCGGCGGACTGCCCCTCATCCCTTATCTGAACGATCTCGTACTCATCGAACCGGTACATAAGGAAAAAGGCATTAAAGACCTCATGGGGATTTTAAAAGCGCCGCTCGAAGATGTCGTCGTTTTCGGCGACGGCATGAACGACATTTCCATGTTCACAGAACCCTTCTTCCGTATCGCCATGGGCAACGGCCGGGAAGAGTTGAAAAAAATTGCGGATTACGTAACGGACCGAAACGACGCGGGCGGTATTTTCCGCGCGTGCCTCAAATTCGGGTGGCTGCAGTAACGGCAACACCGGTACGGCAGGCATACATCCATGTAACTCAGGAGTTTAACCATGAAGGAAACATTTACATCGCTCGGCATTACAAAAGAACTGTCCGATGCCTTAAAAGAACAACATATCAATACGCCGACAACCGTCCAGAAACAGGCCATACCGGCGGCACTCAAAGACCGCGACCTGCTCGTTCAGGCACAGACGGGCACAGGCAAGACACTGGCTTTCCTCTTGCCCGTGCTGCAGCGGATAAAAAAGGACACGGCCGGAGAGCAGGCGCTGCTCATCGCGCCGACACGCGAACTGGCCGAGCAAATCGCCGCCGTGGCGGCTTCGCTCACACCGGCTACAGGAGCGGACATACTCAGCCTCATCGGCGGTAAGACCATAGAAAACCAGCTGCAAAAGCTCCATCGCCGGCCGCAGGTCGTCATCGGCACGCCGGGACGGCTCCTGGATCATTGCCGGCGCAATTCCCTCCGTCTCGGCGGCGCCCGTTATGTCGTAGTGGATGAAGCGGATCAGATGCTGGCGGCAGGCTTTCTGGAAGAAGTTGACGAGCTCATCGGCATGACGCCGAAAAAAAGACAGCTTCTTTTCTTTTCCGCAACGATCCCGCAAAAAGTGCGGGGCCTCGCAAAAAAACACATGGAGCAGCCGTTAAGCCTGACTGTGCGCGAAGGGAAAACGGTCACTCTCGAAAACATTGAACAGCGCATCTACATGACAAGCGAAGAGAAAAAGACGGATCGCCTCTGTACCATGCTGCAGGAACACAATCCCTACCTGGCCGTCGTTTTCTGCAATACGAAAGAGCGCACGAAACGACTGTCCGGGGAACTGATCGCCCGCGGCTTCAATGCGGCCGAGCTGCAGGGAGATATGTCCCAGGGCCGACGCAATCAGGTTATCCGCGACTTCGCCAGAGCCAAGACACAAATCCTCGTCGCTTCCGATATCGCCGCCAGAGGCATTGATATTGAAGGAATTACGCATGTCTATAATTACGACGTGCCGCACGACGTCGATTATTATGTGCACCGTATCGGCCGCACCGGCAGGGCCGGCGCGAAGGGCCTGTCCGTCATGTTTGCCACCGCCGCCGATGAAGATCGGATCCGCCGCATCGAACACGCCATTGAAGCGACAATTATCAAATATACGGCAACCGGCGGCATAAAAGTCAGGGCTGCCGACAGGGCGCCGAAGAAAAAACGCGTCTACAGGGACAAGGCGCCGGCCAGCACCTACCGCCCGACCGGGAAAAAAGCGCATAAAACAAAACATAAAGGGGCCGATTACAGGCGGCGTAAATAAAAGAGGAAGGGAGCGGCAGCCGCTCCCTTCCTCTTTTATACGCCGTCATAGACAAGCTTGCCGCCGACAATCGTTTTTTTGACACGAAAATCTTCACCGTCGAGGACGACCATATCCGCCTGTTTCCCTTTTTCCAGAGAGCCCAACCGGTCGGCCATACCGAGAGCTGCAGCCGGATTGAGGCTCGCCATAGCCACGGCATCCGGCAAAGGAGCGCCCGTATTGACCAGGAAGTTTAAAACCGCAAGGTTCATGGGCACAACACTGCCGGCAAGCGTCCCGTCGGCAAGGCGGGCCTCGCCGGCATGTACAAATACCAGTTGCCCGCCCAGTTCGGACTTGCCCTCTCCGTTCAGGCAGGCACGGACAGAATCGGTAACAAGGATGATCCCGTCTCTGCCCTTTGCTTTGTAAACCAGCTGCTGTACTGCCGGATGGACATGGATATTATCACAAATGAGTTCACATTTGGCCCGCTCGTCGGTCAGCGCCGCACCGACTATACCCGGGTGCCTGTGATGCAAGGGCGGCATAGCGTTATAAAGGTGAGTTATGTGGTAAGATGCGACATGGGCCGTCGCCTCTTTCACCTCTTCGTACGTCGCCCTGCTGTGCCCGACAGAAATGATGATACCCGCCTCGCGGCAAGCGGTGAAAAAAGCGGGATCTTCAATCGTTTCCGGCGCAACCGTAATAATTTTCACAACATCTTTGTACGGTCTGAGCCAGGAAAAATCGGCTTTTTCAATATCCTTCGCCGCTTGCGCGCCTTTATATTCCGCATTGATAAAAGGTCCTTCCATATGGGCGCCTAAAACCCGTGCTCCCGTCAGGGCGGCGTTTTGCGCGGCCCTGACACGGCGCAGCGCGTTTTCTATACGCATGCGCTCACAGGTCATGGTTGTCGGCAGAAAAGACGTGACCCCTGTTTCCGGCAGCCTTGCGGCCATTATTTTTAACGCCTCCCCGGTTTCATCCATCGTGTCGGCCCCGCCGATACCGTGAATGTGTTCATTAATGAACCCGGGCGTGACAAAACACCCTGCCGCGTCGATACGGTCCGTGCAGTCGCCGATGCGGCACAGCCTTTCCGGCAAAACGTCGTAAATGCCTTCTTCATCATAAAGGACCGTATGGCCGCCGACAATCTCATGCGGCAAGACGACCATACCGTTTATAATCGCTTTCATCCGACAGCCTTCCTCCTTCAGGATATTATACGGTTATTGTACCGTTCTCCGGCCGTAATGTCCATTTTGACGTTCTTCCCGCATTCTGCTATGCTTGACCTGTACAGTACCTGACGAAAGGCGGAAAAAAGCATGACATATAATTTCGACGAGATCATAGACCGTAAAGGAACCAATGCGTTAAATACGGACGGGTTCAGGGGATATATTTTCCATGCGGGGCCGGAAAAAGAATTCCCCTTCGCCGACGACGAATTCATTCGCATGTGGGTTGCCGATATGGACTTCGCTGTAGCCCCGGAAATCAGACAGGCCGTTAAAGACCGTGTAGACAGACTCATTCTCGGTTATACGAAGCTTTTCGATTCGGCCTATTATGATGCCTTCGCCGGCTGGTGCAAGGCCATGTACGACTGGTCATTCCCGCGCGAACATCTCGCCACGGCAAGCGGCGTTGTACCGGCTGTTTACGAACTCCTGTCCATTTTGCTCAAAAACGACGAAAAATTCCTTTACCACACGCCCGCATACGGCATGTTCCGGCAGGCGGAAAAATTCACGGGCCGCAAGGCCCTGTACACGCGGCTGCAGCGGGACGGCAGCGGCAGCTTCACCGTCGACTTTGACGATTTTGCCCGAAAAGCGGCGGACCCGTCCGTAAAGCTCCTCATCTGGTGCAGCCCCCATAACCCGACGGGCCGTGTCTGGACGGCGGAAGAATTACAGAAAACGGCCGATATAATCCACCGCAACGACCTCTGAGTCATCAGCGATGAGATACACTGCGATCTCTTGCGTACGGGCGTCCGCCACCTTCCCCTGGCCAAGGTCATGGACGGCTATAAGAAGATCGTCACCTGCACGGCTGCCAGCAAAACCTTTAACATTGCCGGCCTCATGCTCTCCAATGTCCTCATTCCCGACAGAAAGCTGCATGCGGCCTTTACGGCCCGTAATATAAACGGCCTCAGCGTAAACCCTCTGTCGCTGGCCGCGGCAGAGGCGGCATACAGTCAGGGCGGCGCCTGGCTGAAAGAGCTGAGAGCATATCTGGACGGCAACTTCCGGCTGCTTGAAGAGACGCTGCACCGGGAACTGCCGAAAATTCCCTTTACGCTGCCTCAGGCCACGTACCTTGCCTGGGTCGATTTCAGCCCTTACTTAGACTGCACGGAAGACCTGCCGGATTTTTTCGCCCGCAACGCCGGCGTTCTCCTCGAAGGCGGGGACAGCCTCTTTGTCGACAATGCCGCAGGCTTTGCACGTCTTAACCTGGCCATGCCCCGTTCACTTCTGGCAGAAGGGCTGAAACGCATCACAGAAGCGGTAAAAGCCTATAAACCGAAAAAATAACCGTCTGCCGGCGTCCGCACAACATACGTATCAAAATACGGTGCTGCGGCGGAAATCCGTATCCGCCCGGATGGGGGAAAGCAAAGAATATGTCCCGGCTCCCCAAAGCCTCCTTTCTGAAAGTATTTGTCATTTAACGGGCAGTATGCTATCCTTGATATACTGAAAAACAGGAACCCCGTCAGGAGAGATACCATAATGAAAGTAACCTTACAAGGAGTAAAAGAAACTGCTTTGATTCCGCTTTGGGCACGCGCCTGCGAAACGGAAAAAGGCGCTTCCCGGCTGTTTGATGATCCCGTATCCGTTGAGATGATGGCTAAGCTCGACTACGATTTCGGCAAATTCGCAAAAGCAAAATGGTCTCAAATAGGGACCGCCGTCCGCACACATATACTCGACAAAGATGTACAGGAATTTTTGCGGCGCCAGCCCGACCCGGTGTGCATCAATTTGGCCGGCGGGCTGGACACGCGCTATTACCGGTTGGATACGGGCCAAGCGGACTGGTATAATCTCGACCTGCCCGACGTTACGGCACTGCGCCGGACGCTCCTGCCGGAAGAGCCGGAAAGAGTACACAATATAAGCCGGTCCATCCTCGACCCGTCTTGGGTATCTCTGATCGAAGCGGCGGGCCGGCCCGTGCTGCTTATTATGGAAGGGGCCGCCATGTACTTTTCGGCGGACGAAATGAAAACACTATTTGCCATACTGGCGGAGGGATTTCCCGGCGCGTCCATGCTGATAGAGGTCATGCCGCCGTTTATCGTCAGCCAGCAGAAGCATCATGATTCCGTATCGGAAGAAACGGCACCCTTCAAATGGGGTGTCAAAGACGGCAGCGAGCTGGAAGCAATGAATCCCGCCATACTTTATAAAGAACAGCGGACCCTCTATGAAGGATACCGGAAATACTGGGGCATCATGGGTATTTTATCGCATATTCCCTGGTGGAATCGGAACTGTAACGACAAAATCGTGAAGATCGCGTTTCAACAGCGCTGAATGCCTCCTACTCCCGGTTTATACAAATTCACGCCCCGGCCTCTTTCCATGTTCATGATATCTCTGGTAAAATAGCAGTGATTCTATTTTACACAGAGGAGACCGGAGAATGAAAAAACGACATCTTATCTTTGCCTTATGGCTTGCCGTGCAGCCTCTTGCTATCGGCGCATACGGCACATATCCCGATTTTGCGGGCCGGGAAAAACCGATCATGCCGAACATGGCAACCCGTAAAGAAATGGCGGCGTATAAAAACGAGGTGGACACGTACGTGGCGAACATTGACGGGGAAATCGAAAAACTGTATACCAAGCGGCAGCAGGCAATACGCGACTATAATCAAACGGTCCGCGAATACAACGAAGACGACTTTTTCCATACGGACCGTCTTCCTTTGTACCGGTCGGAAACATACGCCTACGACACGGCGCGGCGGCCGACCCGCCGGGACTATACGCTTTCCCTGCTGGACAGTATCGTGGAAAACCACTATAACAGCCGCATCAAGGAAAAAGAGCTGGAGCTGGCCATAGAAAAGGAAAAGCATAAAGAAAAATCGCCTATGGACAAATGGCTCGAAAACATGTTGAAATAAAAGATATACGGCCGGCCGAAAGCGCAATCCGTCAGGCTCCGGCCGGATACAAACAATACCTGTAAAAGGAGGTGCTGTAACGGATGAGAGAAAAGTCTCATTCCGTTACGGCACCTTTTTTCATTTTCCGGAAAACCCTCCGAACAGGTTTAGAATTTATACGTCGCCTGGACGCGCGTGTAGTCACCGAGCTTGAAGTTCTCCGATCCGTACAGGGTATCCCGCTTGCCGATCCCCCTGGCCCCGAAGGTGTAGAAAGCCTCCAGGAGGAAGTCCTTCGCCGGGACGTAGCCCGCACCGACGGTGAAGCTCCTGATCCCGTCCAGGTAACGGTCCGGCAGGCCTTCCGTGCCGTTGCCGCCGAAGAAGGAGCCGTGCTCGAACGCCTTGTAATCGATGAAGGCGTTCCACGAGTGCGGCACGTCCGTATCGCTCGTGCCGACATCAAAGCGCACGACCCAGAAGGTCGGCGTGCCGCCCCGCTCTCTGCCCCGGAGCGTGAAATCGGACGTACCCGCCGCATGCTCATAGCGCGTGTGACCGTTCATATAGCGCCCGAAGTCCGTACGGTTCTGCCCGTAGTCCACGGAGAGGGACGCCCTGTTGCCGAAACGATACCTGGCGCCGACGCCGATGATGTTGGCGAGCCTGTCAAATGTATCGATGTCGTTTGTTATCCCGTTTGCCGCAAGGAAGCGGTGTTTATCGCTGCCGACGGAGCGCAGGTACCAGGCGGCAAGGCCGAGATTCGGCGTAAGTTCGCGGCGCGCCTGCACATAGAACGCCCGCTTGAGTGCGGGGATCTGGTCGCGCTCAATAACGGCGCCGACTTGGCGCACGATGTAACCCGCGCGCTCCAGCATATGGAGCGGTAAGGTGCTCTTATCTTCCGGCCCCCAATAATAATCGTCAATCAAGAAGTCGATGATTCTTTGACCGAGATACGATATACCCTTGTCACCCGCCGGAATCTTCCCGTATTCGACAGTTGCGGAATCGGGATCATCCGGATCCCTTTTCAGTGTCTGCACCTTAAGGTAAGAACTTTGACTCCAAGAGGAGCGGATCGTATTGGCTTTCGCTTCCGCCTTCGTCATCGCCTTGAAATCTCCGGGCTTCAAATCGCTTATCTTCAAGTTGTAGCCGGAGATCGCCTTCTCCCCATGGTATGTTCCGTAGCCGTAAAACTCATGGGTCAGAGTATAGAACCCCTTCGGATAGCCTGCCAAATTATCGAGAAAATCCTTTTTTGTCCTAGTCGTTTCCAGATCCGCCTCCGCCGAATCCCATGCGGCACGGGTGAGTCCTTCCATCTTCGCCTGGTCGAATCTGTCCTGATAAGAAAGGCTTGCTTCCGGATGCAGCGCCTTAAGCTGCGGGCTGTCCTGCGAGAGGTACTGCCCGACGACATTACCGTGTTCGTCTTTCACGGTCACGCGGTACCATGCGAAATCGTCGTGAGAAATTGTACTTTCCCCGGACAGCCGTTCCATCAGTTCATCGTATACGGCCGGGTTGTCCTGCTTGACGATCCCCAAATACTCGTCGAAGATCTGCTTTTCTTCCGCCAGGCTCTGCGCCTTGGCAAGTCTTTGAGAAAGACCTTCAAATCCCGGGGTTTCTTTGATAAGAGAAGTAAAGTTCGGCCAATAATCAAGGACACCCGTCGTACGGCTGTTGATCGCGGTCGCCTTATAGCCCAGCCATTCCTCCTTGGTCGCGGCGCGCAGGAAAGTCTGTACCGTTGCGTATGTGTAGGCGGAATCCGAAACGCCCGTGCTGCGGCGGAAGTCGCCGTAGCCGAAACGCACCTGCGTCTTTTGTCCCGTCCAGACAGCGCGCCCGCCATCATATTCCTTGCCGAACCAGTAGCCCGTCATGCCCAGCGGCTCCGTCATGCGCCCGAAAGAGAAGTCCCAGTCGTTCGCGTGGACGGTGAGATTCGCTTCGTCGAGACGCACATGACTGAGTCCCTTTGACTTTGCCGCGTCCGTTTCCGTATCGACGCCTGCCGTGCTTGCGGCACTGCCGAGCACGGTGAAGTTCATGCTCTCATTAAGCCTTGCGTCGACGCCAACGCGCAGACACTGTTCGAAACCATGCTCAGCTTTTTCGAGGTAATTCTTATACGCGCTGTCACTTACGCTGGCAATGGTCGTGACACGCGCTTCCGACGGCTTTTCCTTGCCGGTGAACGCATTCCAACGCGCGCGGTAGTCACCGATAAGGCGCACGCCCGACTCCTTCTCGACATCAAAGGGCGGGACGATAAAACGCTGTGCCTTTGCAAGTCTGGCATTGTTCGCCTCCGTGCGCGCCGCGCGTTCCTCTGCCGTCAATTCCCGTGTCTCGCTGTCCGCGCCGAACTTCAGGTTCGCACCGACGCGGTAGACGCGCTCCTGGAAGGCGCGGTCGTCGTCACGATGGTTGAAGATATTGTCGACGCCGATATAGGCGCTTGCATCTTTGCCAAAGTTCTTTTGCAGGATGAAATTCCAGATGCCGAAGGACTTCGTTTCGTAGGTCTGTTTGCCGCCTTCGGCGAAGTTGTAGTGCCATTTCGCAGCGACGCCGTCCCAGTCGAAGTAGTTGCCGTTGTTCGCGACGCTGTTGCTGTCGAGCATGTGGAGGTAGTAGCTGCCCCAGAGAGTGGCGCGCCAGTCCTTGTTCTCGTAAGTGACACCGAGGTCGATCTTGTGCTGCGGGCGGTCAAGGAGTCGGTGAGGCATGTTCGGATCGCTCTTATTGATCGCGTGGAGATAGGTGTAGCCGAGCTTCGTCGACCAATGCTTATTAAAGCGGTGGTTAATCTCGGCTTCGACGCCCGTGATCTCCGCCTTACCGATGTTCTTAAAGCTGTAGATCATATCGGGCGGCACGAGCCATTTAACATCATCTGAAACATCGGGATGGAAATCCATCAGATAGCCCGTAAAGTACGTCGTCATATAGTCGTTGATGCGGTTATGGAAAGCGTTGACACGGTAACTGGTCTTGCCGCTTTCGCCCTCCAATCCGAGGTCGAAATTGAAAGATTTTTCCGGTTTCAAATTCGGATCGCCGACGAAGTAGTAGCCGAGACGCGCCCGCTCCAGTCCCATGGGCGCGCCCGCATACATCTCCCAGTTGTAATACAGCTCGCCCATGCCCGGCTCCGTATAGCCCGTGCCGACATTAGCCTTGAAGCGGTGGTTCGGTTTGCCGCCGAGGGTATGCGTCAGCCCCAAGTTGAAGGTGGCGTGCGTGCCGAAGAGGCTGCTGTGATCGAGGCGCAGGATAGGCGCAAGCAGGGTACGGTTATTCACCTGCCATGTATCCTGCAGGAATACATATTGCTTTTTAATTTCCGCACTGCCGCTGGTTAACCAATTCTGACGCGCTTCAAACTCACGGTAAAAGATTTTGCCATGCCATTTTGTCGGCCTGTTATTCCTGAAATATTCGTGGTAATAGGTACGAACAACAAGTGCGTTACTGTAGTCGGGATCAATATGCGGGTTTTCCGCGCGAAGCTCGGCGGCAAAGGCATCGCGGCGCGCTTCGAGCGCCGCACGGGCCGCCGGACTGAGCGCATTTGCCGCTGCCGTATCAAGATAGGAATCGTACATTTTTTGATCCTGATAGGTAAACGGAGGTTCCATGCTCTCGCCGTTCGCCGCACGATAGCCGTAGTATTCGTATTTGTAATCGTAAGAGGGTACACCCGCCGCGTTCTGTGTCATGGCATAGTCATGTACACGGGACGCAGGCTCACCCGTACCGCCTTTTGTATAGAGATTTTTGTCGTAGTCCCACGGATCGATCTTTCGCGTCGTGCGGTTCGGCGCACTCTTCAGACGGCTGCCCTCACCTTTTTCCTGCGTGAAGCCCGCACCGTAGGTCAGCATATGGGCACCGTTTATCTGCGTGTTCGCCGATGCTTTAAGACTCCACTGCTTGTGCAGGAGATCGTCGATATAATTAAGGGTATTCTTGCCTTCGTAGGGGGAGTTGAGATAGTCCGAGGTCAGCGTGATATCGTCCTCGTTCATCTTCGTGTAGTCGAAGGAGACATTCCAGTCCGAGTTGCCGCCGCGCCCCTGATACGACAGGCGGTACGTATCGCGGTCAAGCTCACGCTTAAAGTGCTGGAAGCCTTCTCCTCCGGAATTGGAGTGCTTGACAAAGCGCTCCATATCTTCTGCCGTGTGGTCGGCACTCAAAGAAAGGCTGTGATTTTTATCAAAATCGTAAGAAGCAACGAGCCCGATATTCTTGATGTCGCCATAGTAGCGCAGCGAGTTGCGAATACGGCCATCTTCATTTTCGTAGGAAGTGCCGCTCTTGATGACACCGCCGTAAGTTTCCGTACTGTAGACGGGCATAACATTGCGCTTGCCGCCGTAGGCCGCAACACGCAGCTTGCCTATCTGTCCCGAGTCCGCCCGCAGGAAGAAGTTTTGATAAGGGAAGAGATCCCCGTCACCCTTGATCCGCCGGCCTTCCACATTGACAGTAAGGCCGGCCTTTTTGGCAGCCTCTTTAGTGACGACATTGATAACTCCGCCGACAGCATCCGCCCCGTATTTGGCGGAGGCTGCGCCGCGGATGATCTCGATGCGCTCCACGTTCTCCGTGCCGAGCCGCTGCAGCTCATCGCCCGCACCCGTGTATTTGGACAGGTCGCCCATGACAGGCTGCCCGTCCACGAGGATCAGGGTGTGGCGCGGTTCGGCGCCGCGGATGGAAACGGTGACCCGGCCCATGGCGTCGACAGTTCTCGTCATACCCGTCTCGTCGAAGATGATGTCCTCCACGGACTTGGCCTGCTTCTTCGCAATGTCCTCTTTGGTGATAACCGTCGTAGACTGCGATTCGGACTTGGCCGCTTCTTTGGCCGCGTTGACCTTAACGACAATGTCTCCCGTTTCGACCCGAGTGTCCCTCCCCTGCGGACTGTTCGCCGCGCAGACGGGCAGGCTCAGCCAGGTAAAGACGGCACAGGCCAGCAGCGCATGCCGTCCGCACCGCCGTACAGACTCGTTCATAATTTCTTCCTCCCTCGTATGTTTTATATGTATACAGATATGTACTATATATTATGAGTACTGTTATCATTATACATAATAAAAAAGTTTTCCCCTTCTTTCCACTCCATTCGGACCGAAAATAATCCGTTTGGACAAAAATTTTAAAATACAATACTGTTTATGCATAATATCAGGTTTCTCTTATACAAACATGCCGCTCTCATCCGGAAACGCAAAAAACCATGGGAGAACAAACAAGATTGTTCTTCCATGGTTCTATTATCTTCGCTTCCCGCCCAAAGAGGGCGTCTTATTTCGTGCCGAAAATGCGGTCGCCCGCATCACCCAATCCGGGAACGATATAGCCGTGTTCATCGAGTTTTTCGTCCAACGCGGCGACGAAAATCTTGACATCCGGATGATCTGTATTGATAACGTCTATGCCGGCCGGCGCCGCTACGAGACACATCAGCTTAATGTGCTTAATGCCCCGTTCTTTAAGGAGTGTAATCGCCGCGGAAGCACTGCCGCCCGTTGCCAGCATAGGATCAACAATGATAAAATCACGGTCCTCCACATCCGGGAGCTTGCAGTAATACTCGACAGGTTTCAGTGTCTCCGGATCGCGATACAGGCCGACATGTCCGACTTTGGCCGTCGGAATAAGATTCAACATGCCCTGCACCATGCCGAGCCCGGCACGCAGAACGGGGACGATGCCGAGTTTTTTGCCGCTGATCTGTTTGCCTGTCATCTTCGTAATGGGCGTTTCGATTGCCACGTCTTCCAAGGTGAGGTCCCGGGTGATTTCATACCCCATAAGCATCGTAATTTCTTCCAGCAATTCACGAAAATCTTTCGAGCCCGTTTCTTTCATGCGCATTAACGTGACCTTGTGCTGAATAAGGGGGTGATCCATAATTTGTACCTGCATGCTGTACTCCTTCCGACTTCCTATTTATCCAATTCTTTGATCATATTGACACGTACTTCATGATACCCTCCGTCAAATCCCGTATGGAGGAACACGTTGACGACCGCCTTGGCAAGACCCGGTCCGATAACGCGTTCACCCATGGTGAGAATGTTCGCGTCATTGTGACGGCGGCTGTATTCCGCCGAGAACGTGTCATGACAAAGGGCGGCACGGATGCCGTGAATTTTATTAGCCGCAATCCCGATACCGATACCCGTCCCGCAGACGAGAATGCCTCTGTCGAAGGTTCCCGCCGCTACGGCACGAGCCGCTTTTTCCGCAATGAGCGGATAGTCGCAGCGTTCCGGTGTATGCGTACCGTAATCGGTAAACTCGATCTCCTCTTCCGCAAGATATTGCTTGATGTCCTCTTTCAGTCTGAAGCCGCCGTGATCGGCCGCAATTACGAGTTTCATCTGGCATGCCTCCTCTTAATCCGTCTAACCTATTATACAACGCCGCTCAGACGTCGACAACAGCCCCGCCGGCCGCTTTTTTCAGGCGATTCATCACGGCCGTACCGATACCGCCTGCCGTTACGCCTTCGGCAAGAATCAAGTCGACGGGCTTATCGTCAAAGAACAATAACCCCGTATACACGTTTGCCGCCAGCTCTTCTTTCACGCCGTGGCGCCCCCACGTATAAAAGGGTTCATCGAAAAGGCCGAGCCGTTCCGCCGTTTCTGCACTAACAAGATAGCCCACGGCCTTTTTATCCCTGGCGGCAGTATGCCGCGCCGCTTCCATGGCTGCCGCAACGGCAGCGACGGAGCCGACAAAAACCCGCATCGGCGCCGACGGCGCATAGTGACGATATTTCATGCCCGGAGCCTTGGGCACGCCCGTATCGGTGAGAAGATGGGCATCCATGGTCACATACGGCGTAAATCCGGCAAGCATTTCTTCCGTTACACCGCCGGGACGGAGTATGGTTACGACCTGTTCGAGAACCTCCACAATCGTCGATTCGACGCCGATCGCTGCGGCGCCGCCGTCGATGATCATGTCGACGCGGCCGTCCATATCACGGAGCGCTTCCGCCGCCGTCGTCGGGCTGGGACGTCCCGAAAGATTGGCGCTCGGCCCGGCAACGGGTACGCCGGCGGCGCGCAGGAACTCACGGCAGCCCGCATGGGCGGGACAACGCAGAGCAACCGTATCAAGGCCGCCGGTTACCGCGTCTGACACGATCTCCCTGCGCGGCAAAACGACGGTCAGCGGACCGGGCCAAAAGGCTTTCATCAATTTTTCCGCTAACGGCGGGATGTAAGAAACGAGCTTCTTCCCCTCTGTTACATCGGGGACGGTCAAAATAAGCGGATTATCGCTCGGCCTGCCTTTGGCCGCATAGATAGAACGGCACGCGGCCTCATCAAGACCGTTGGCACCGATGCCGTAGACCGTTTCCGTCGGGAAGACGACAAGGCCGCCGCCGCGGATAATCCGCCCCGCATCGTCAAAAACAGTTTTATCGGCAGCCGTCCCGGTAAGACGCGCCACTTTTGTATCTTTCATACCTTACCTCTTTTTCTCCAGGAGAACGAGCCGTTCTATACCGCCGTAGTCCTTACAGATACGAATAAGCCGGAAACGGTCCGTTGCCGTAAAAATATCGACTACGGCCCGGGCCTGACCGGCACCCACTTCAAGGGCGCACTTGCCGCCGGCCTTTACATACGCCGCCCCGTCCGCAGCAATACGCCTGTATACGTCCAACCCGTCGGCGCCGCCGAAAAGGGCCTGTTCCGGATCGTGACTGACTTCCGGCTCGAGCCGTTCCATATCCTCTTGCGTCAAGTACGGCGGTTTGGAAACAAGCCAGTCATATCGTTCCGCCGGCACGTCGGCAAAAAGGTCGCTTTCTGTCCACTCGACGCGGTCAACACAAAGAGCTTCACCGTTTTTTTTCGCAACGGCAAGGGCCTCTGCCGAAATGTCGACGCCCCGTCCCGTAGCCGTCGTAAAATGATGCAGGAGGCTGATGATAATAGCGCCGCTGCCCGTCCCCATGTCGAGGATACGCAGCGGGGCCTGTCTGTCCTCTTCTTTTTCCACGGTCTCAATGAGAAGCTCCGTTTCCGGTCTCGGTACGAGAACGGCTGCGGAAACCGAAAAATCAAGGCCCATAAAGGGCCGTACACCCAAAATACGGGCGACCGGGTAACGGGCCGCCCTTTTTTTTATTATATCCTTATATGCCGCCAGCTCTCCCGGCGTCATCGGTTCGTCATAATGGGCATAGAGATAGATACGTTCTTTCCCGAGCACATGGGCCAACAGGATTTCCGCATCCAAACGCGGCGTATCTATTTCCTTTTCCGCAAAGAACCGTTGTGTCCACTGCAGGATGCTCCCGACGGTCCACTGCTTATTCACGGCTTTCTTCGGCTTCTTTCATCAATTCGGTGCGGCGGGCTTCGGCAAGGGCCTGAATAAATTCGTCAATGTCCCCGTTCATAATATTTTCGAGCTTGTACAGCGTCAGGTTAATGCGATGATCCGTCACGCGGCCCTGCGGATAATTGTACGTGCGCACGCGTTCGCTCCGGTCGCCCGTACCGACCTGACTGCGGCGGGCCTCCGTCATTTCCGCATCGGCAGCTTCCCGGGCCTGAGCCAACAGACGCGCTTTGAGGACGCGCACCGCCTTGGCCCTGTTTTCGAGCTGCGAGCGTTCATCCTGACATTCAACGACAATCCCCGACGGGATATGTGTCATCCGTACGGCGGAGGATGTCTTATTGACATGCTGGCCGCCCGCACCGGACGCACGGAAATAATCGACACGCACGTCTTCCATATTAAGCTCGACCTCCACGTCTTCCGCTTCGGGAAGCACGGCAACGGTTGCCGTCGATGTATGTATACGGCCGCCCGATTCCGTTACGGGTACGCGCTGTACACGATGAACGCCCGATTCATATTTTAATTTGCCATAGACACCGCTGCCCTCTACAGAGAAGATAATTTCCTTATATCCCCCCAATTCAGGTGCATTCGCACTGATAATACCCGTTTTCCAGCCTTTTTGCTTTTCAATATATTTCATGTACATACGAAACAAATCGCCCGCGAAAATCGCCGCTTCATCACCGCCCGCACCGCCGCGGATCTCCATGATGACGTTCTTGTCGTCATTCGGGTCCTTCGGCAGCATAAGAAGGTGCAGTTCTTCTTCAAGGGCCGCCTGTTTCTGTACCAATTCGTTCAGTTCTTCCCTGGCCATGGCAACGAGTTCCGCATCGGAACCGTCAGCAATGATTTCCTTATCATCGGCAATAGTCGAAGAAATCTCTTTATACTTACGGAATACGTCGATGATCGGAGAAAGCGAAGCATGTTCCTTCGTCAACTTCTGCCATTCGTCCTGTCTGGCAATAACGGAAGGGTCACTGATGCGCTGCTCCAAGTCGATAAATTTATTTTCTACGGCCTGTACCTTATCTATAAACATGCTTATTCCTCACTTTCGGCAATTATCGGGCATCTCCTGCAGCACGGGCGGCGTCACTTTCTTCCTCCGTATGAGGACGCACCGTTTCAAGCGCTTCAATGGCCACTTCGATCTGATCGTCATGAGGCTCACGCGTGGTCAGGTATTGGAGCCACAGTCCGGGTTTGAACATCGTCTTAATGACGGGGTTTGCCGTCCGGCCTGCAAGGCGAATCATTTCATAGCTGATGCCGGCGACGACGGGCATCAGCAGGATACGCGATAAAATACGTTCGGCAATACCCGGCCAGCCCAGAAAAGCAAAGACGAAAATCGAGACTACCATGACGATGAGAAGGAAATTGGTCCCGCAGCGGGGATGGAGACGCACCTGGCCGCGCACATTTTCTACGGTCAAGGGCAGTTTTTTCTCATAAGCCCAGATGGTCTTATGTTCGGCGCCGTGATATTCAAAGACACGGCGTATATCGGCTGTAAAGGAAATCCCCCAAATATAGAGGAGAAAGATTATAAGCCGCAGTATCCCTTCAACAATATTAAGCAAGATCGGGTCCGTTGCCGAGCGGAGAAAAAACTTCGCTCCGAAAGTGGGCACGGCAACAAAAAAAACGATCGCCAACATGACGGAAAACAGCATAGTGCCGGCAATTTGTTTATTTGTTATCTGTTCCTCTTCTTCCCCCGCCGCCTGAGCCGAGTAAGAGAGGCTTTTCATGCCGTATACTAATGATTCTCCGAGCGCGACTGTACCGCGAATAAACGGTTTCTTCAAAAGCGGGAACCGTTCCGTCAAAGAATGGACTTTATCTTTTTTTACCGTAATTTCACCGGACGGTGTCCGAACGGCGGTTGCGATATATTCGGGACCGCGCATCATAACGCCTTCAATGACCGCCTGTCCGCCGACATATACAGGTTTATCCAAATGGACCTCCTACTCCTGTACAAACAAATAGAGCAGAGCATCCCTGCTCTGCCTACCGCTTGTTCTGCTGTTATTCAGCTGTCTAGCTTTTCTTACCGTAACGTTTATTAAACTGTTCAATACGGCCGCGAGCCGCTTGAGCACGCTGCTGACCTGTAAAGAACGGGTGGCATTTAGAGCAAATTTCAACGCGCAGTTCCTGTTTCGTGGAACCCGTTTCAAACGTATTGCCGCACGCGCACGTTACTACGGCCTTGCCGTAATTCGGATGGATACCTTCCTTCACCATTCACACCTCTTCTCTAAACATACTTACCCCATACTGTGAGATTATAGCACAGAAATACGCTGTTTTGCAAGATAATCGACGCGGATTTGTCAGGCCCGCCTTCTCACGATATTAAAAAACCGGGACCTACTGCAATATATACGACCCTTTTTCCAAAATCCCGGCCAGCTCCCGCTGCAAATCCGGGCACGCCGTGATCCAGTATTTTTTATCCGCTAAAATAGTCTTCCTGCTGCCGATTAAATGAAAATACACTTTCGTTTCGCCGGGATATTTTTTCAGCACGGCCGCGACATCCTCACCGAGGGATGACCGTTCCAGATAGGCAGGTATTTTGATAAAAAGCTTTTTACCCCGCCCGTCCTGCCAGAGGGCCTGCGGCGGGATATCCGCCTGCTGCCGGTTCTCCGCCGCCGCGGCGGCCGCTTCTTCATTGAGCGGCTGAATGCTGTCGGCGATGATCTGTACGTCGTCCTCCGTAATATCGGCCCTGCCCCTGACGGCGACGACTGTATCGACGGTCGCAAAAGCGCTGCATTGCCGATAGGTCCGCGGAAATACGACGACCGTCACCGTATGCGTAAAGTCTTCCAGCGTAAGGATCGCCATCAAGTCACCGCGCTTTGTCGTCACTTGCCGGCGGGCCGTGACAAGGCCGCCGGCAAGCACGGTCCTGCCGTCATAATGCGTCTTATCTTCCCCATAGAGAAGAGACAGGGGCGTCACTGTCTTCATGACATCTTCGTACGCATCAAGGGGGTGTCCGCTGAAGTAAAACCCGTCGTATTCTTTTTCCATGGCCAACCGCTTTGCCACAGGATACTCATCTATATCCGGATAGACGAGTTCCGTCACCGACGCAGCTTCTTCCATATCAAAGAGCCCCATCTGACCGGACGCATCGTCCTTCTGCCGCAGCCCCCCCAGAGAAAGGGCCTGATCAAGTACGGCCATAAGCTGCGTCCGTTTCCTGCCGAATGAATCCATAGCGCCGCATTGAATCAGGCTTTCCAAGGCCCGTCTGTTGACGACGCGCGCGTCGACACGGCTGCAAAAATCTTCAAGCGAACGGAACAGCCCGTCCTTTTCGCGCGCTTCTAAAATAGCACGGATCGCATTTTCACCGACGCTCTTAATGCCGGCCAGGCCGAAGCGAATATTGCCGTTCTGTACGGAGAATACCGACTCCGACTCATTGACATCCGGCGAAAGGACCGGTACGTGATGACGCTTGCATTCCGCCGCGTAAAAGCTGATTTTACTGACATCGTTAATCATGCTGGTCATGGTCGCCGCCATCAGTTCGGCACAATAATGCGCTTTCAGGTAGGCCGTCTGCCACGCCACATAGGCATAAGCGGCGGAGTGAGATTTGTTGAAGCCGTAACCGGCAAAATACACCATCAGGTCAAAAACTTTACCGGCAATATCATCGTCAATATTGTTTTTTCTCGTCCCTTCAAAAAAGTGTTCACGCTGCGCCTTCAGGACATCTTCCTTTTTCTTGCCCATGGCACGGCGCAGAAGATCGGCCTCGCCGAGGCTGAAACCGCCCATGGCGGAAGCGATCTGCATAACCTGTTCCTGATAAAGAATGACGCCGTACGTATCTTTAAGAATGGGTTCTAAAAGCGGATGGAGATACGTAACCTTCTTCTCGCCGTGGCTGCCTTTAATAAAATCTTCAACCATGCCGCTGCCGAGCGGGCCGGGACGATACAGGGCGACAAGAGGGATCATATCTTCAAAATGCTTCGGCGCCAACTCTTTGACAAGATTCGTAATGCCCTGCGATTCCATCTGGAATATGCCGGCCGTATCCCCCTCGGTGAGAAGCCTGCATGTCGCTTCATCATCAAGGGGTATCTTTTCGATGTCAAGCTCCGTACGGTAATTGCGATTGATCATCTTCACGGCATCACCGATGACCGTAAGGGTCCTCAGGCCCAAAAAGTCCATCTTGAGCAGGCCCAGTTCCTCAACGAGATCCTTATCGTACTGTGTCGTCAAATACCCTTCCTTTGAATACTGCATGGGTACGTAGTCATCAACGGGCGCCGCTGAAATAACGACACCCGCCGCATGTGTCGACGAATGCCGCACAAGGCCTTCAAGAACCTTACCGTAATCGACAAGGCGGCGCACTTCTTCCTTCGTTTCATAGTCCTGTCTGAATTCTTTACTGGTCTGCAACGCCTTATCGAGAGTAATGCCTAGTTCATTAGGCACGGTCTTCATGATGCGGTTCACTTCGCCGAGCGGCATGTTCAGCACGCGGCCGACATCACGCAGGACCGCGCGGGCCGCCAGTGTACCGAAGGTGATGATCTGGGCCACATGATCCTTGCCGTATTTGCGCGTAACATAATCAATGATCTTATTACGGTTCTCATAGCAGAAATCCATATCAATATCGGGCATCGTAATGCGTTCGGGATTGAGGAAGCGTTCAAAAAGAAGATTGTACTTCAAGGGATCCAGCCCAGTAATGCCCAAAAGATAGGCGACGACCGAACCGGCCGCGGAACCGCGGCCGGGGCCGACGGGAATTTCATGATCCCGCGCATATTTGACATAGTCCCAGACGATAAGAAAGTATGACGGGAAATCCATAGCGCTGATAACGCCGAGTTCGTAGTCAAGGCGCTGCCGTACCTCTGCCGTTACGGGGTCATAGCGCAGCGGCAGCGCCTCCTCACAAATCTTCCGCAAATACGTTTCGGCCGTTTCCCCTTCAGGCACGGGGAACCGCGGCAAATGGCGGTCATTAAAGCTGATTTCGACATTACATTTGTCGGCAATTTCCAAGGTCACATCAAGAGCCTCGATATGATCGGGAAAAAGCTTTTCCATTTCTTCCCGCGTTTTCATATAAAACTCGTTATTGGAAAAACGGAAATGCGCAGGATCGTCCAAGGTGCTGCCCGTCGAAATGCAAAGCTTCACTTCCTGAGCCGGCGCGTCTTCTTTATTCAGATAGTGGAAATCGTTTGTTGCCACCAGTTTTAAGCCGTATTCCTTCGACCACTCCGTAAAAACGCGGCGTATTTCCTTTTCTTCAGGCAGTCCGTGATTTTGAATTTCCAAATAGAAATCATCTTTGCCGAAAATGCGGATGAACTGCTCCAGCGTCCGTCTGGCTCCGGCTTCATTGCGGTTGAGAATATCCTGCTGCACCTGTCCTTCAATGCAGGCGGATAAAGCGATGAGTCCTTCATGATACTGTTCGAGCAGATCAAAGTCGACCCGGGGCCGATGATAGTTGTTTTCGCCGTCCACAAATCCTTTGGAAACGATCTTCACGAGATTATGATAGCCTGCCGTATTTTTGGCCAGCAAAATAAGATGGCAGAGACGTTCCTTTGTCTTCTGCTCGAAACGGCTGCCCCTTGTCATGTATATTTCACAGCCCAAAATCGGCTTTATTCCCTGCTCTTTTGCCGCCTTATACAGGTGTATGAGACCGTACATATTGCCATGATCCGTAATAGCGACGGCAGGCATCCCTTCTTCTTTCGCCTTCTTCACCATCTCGGGAATACGCGTCAAGCCGTCGAAAAGGCTGTATTGGGTATGATTATGTAAGTGTACAAACGATTTCATAAAAACTCCTAAAAAATCAGTTCAACAGACACTCTTTATTGTAACACTGAAAAAGGAAAAATTCATCCGCTCCCGTTGTGTCCGGACTGCCCGTCCGGGCGCGGAAAACAGAGCCTTTCCCGTTGACAAACATCTCCGATTCTAGTAGAATAACACTGTTAGCGGGACGTGGCGCAGCTTGGTAGCGCGCTTCCTTGGGGTGGAAGAGGTCGCGAGTTCAAATCTCGCCGTTCCGACCAGCTGAAATAAGACATTGCTCAGTCAATGTCTTATTTTTTTGCTCCCGTGACGGGAAAGAGCCCCTGCAGCTTACCTGCAAAGGCTCTTACCGGTCTTATACTTCTCCGATCTGTGCCATTTCGGCCGCATCCGCCTGTTCCCACATTTCCTTCCGTTTAGCAAAGAAGGGCAACGCCACTTCCGGAAAGAGGGCGTAGCTGAGTACGTCTTCCATAGGCGCGTCGGGATACCCGGCATCGGCCAATTCCCGTTTCGCCTTGCCTACTTCCGGTTCCAAATCATCGGCCGGCCGGTAATCAATAACCGGTTCATCGCCGATGCAGAGCTTGCGGAACTCTTCCGTAATTTCTCCGGGCACGCGGCCGTATTTACCGCGGACAATATCGCGAACTTCATTCGTAATCATCTTATACCGGCCGAAGAGAACATTGAGCGCCGCAGCGGAACCGGTAATCTGGCTCGTAGGCGTTACCAGAGGCGGGTAGCCGAGGTCGCGGCGGACATTGGGCATTTCCGCCAATACTTCGTCAAACCGGTCTTCCGCTCCCTGGCTTTTAAGCTGATTGTACAGATTCGTCAGCATGCCTCCGGGAATCTGATACTTCCGCACGGCCGGATTGATTTGACTCGGCATGGTGAGATTAAATTCATCGGCCAGCTGCTTACGCACTTCCTTAAAGTGGTCCGCAACGGGCCAGAGTTTTTCCGTATCAATATTCGTATCATAAATGCTGTCCTGCAAAGCCATGACCATCGTTTCCGTTGCCGGCTGACTGGTAACGGCGCCGAAAGGGGAAAGGGCCGTGTCGATAATGTCGACGCCCGCTTCAACGGCCTTCATATAGGTCATTTCACCGAAGCCGCAGGTACAATGCGTGTGAAGCTCAATGGGAACGGTCAGATGCTTCTTCAGCATGCGCACAAGATTGTATGCGTCATACGGGGCGAGCAGGCCAGACATATCCTTGATACAAAGGGAATCGACGCCCATTTCCTGCAATTCAACGGCACCCTTCGTAAAACTTTCCAGCGTATGAATGGGGCTGACCGTGTAAACCATAGCGCCCTGAACGTGAACGGACTTCGTATCTTTTCCCGCTTTAACGGCCGCTTCAAGGTTTCGCGAATCGTTAAGCGCGTCGAAGACACGGATAATGTCGATACCGTTGTCGACGGCACGATTCACGAATTCATACACCATATCGTCGGCATAGTGACGATACCCGAGAATATTTTGCCCGCGGAACAACATCTGTAACGGCGTCTTTTTCAAATACTTCTTTAACGTCCTCAGCCGTTCCCACGGATCTTCGTCAAGAAACCTCATACATGAATCGAAGGTGGCGCCGCCCCAGCACTCAACAGCATGATAACCGATTTCATCCATCGCTTCCAGGACGGGGATCATCTGATTTATACGCATACGCGTTGCCGCAATGGACTGATGTCCGTCGCGCAGTACAGTTTCCGTAATTTTCACTCTAGCCATGTATACCTCCGACACGGTGTATATAAAACCAACTACTAGTATAAGGTCATAATTTATAATGCATGTTTATTATACCATATTTTGTTCATAAATGAAGGCGGCGGCACAGGTAATTATACAAAAACCGACGGCCCTTGCAGGTTGTCCCGGTTATATACGCACTCTTTTACGTCCTTGAGGCACAACTTTATTTTGACTTATATCAATACCATTTATTTCCCCGCCTTTACGGCTTTTATAGAAAAGCCTATACTGTTTGTATACACTACCAAAATCGCATTGCACACGCTCCGTTTACAAAGGAGGTTGATCCCATGACCGCCGTTACAACGATCAAAGCCGTCTGGTTCAGTCCGACCGGGACAACGCAAAAAACGGTAACGAAAATAGCCGCCACGCTCTCCCGTGAGTTGGGATTACCGTTGGCAACCGATGATTTCACCTTACCCGAAAGGAGGACACAGGCGCTCCGCTTTTCATCGCATGACCTGGTCGTCTTCGGCACGCCCGTCTATGCCGGCCGCGTACCGAATGTATTAATCAAGTATATAAAAACACTTTCCGGCCGGGGCACCCTCGGCATCCCTGTCGTTCTCTACGGCAACCGTAATTACGACGACGCCCTCATCGAGCTGCGTGACGCCATGGAGGAAGGCGGTATACACACCGTCGCCGCGGCAGCTTTTATAGGCGAGCATTCCTTTTCTACGGTACTTGCCGCACACAGGCCGGACGCGGCCGATCTGGCGAAAGCCGAAGCTTTCGGCAATGCCGTTGCCGAAAAAATCCGCTCCCGCGCCGTAGGGACGGCTCCCGTTTTTGTCCGCGGCGAAACACCGTATCGACCTTATTACACGCCCCGCCTGAAAGACGGCACGCCCATCGATATCCGCAAGGTCACGTCAAAGATAACGGACGACTGCACGTATTGCGGCATCTGTGCCGCTGTCTGTCCCATGGGCTCGCTTGATGCGGACGATCCGGCAAAGTTCACGGGCATTTGCATCAAGTGCGGCGCATGTATTAAAGGCTGTCCCAGACATGCCCGTTACTATGACGACGAAGGATACCTGTTCCATAAGAGAGACTTGGAAGAGGTTTACACGCGCCGGGCCGAACCGGAATTGTTCCTTTAAAAAGAAACGACCTCTTGCCCCTCATTTATCAAGGTAAAAACAAGTTGCCCCCATCAGTCGCCATCAGAAATACCGACGGATGGGGGCAACTCAAAATTAGATCTTATTTTTTTGAGGGACGGTATGTTACAGCCCCTTTTCTATTGCCGGCACCGCCTGAAGAAAACGAAGCGCCCTGCCGCGCCCGCTTCTTCCCATGTGCCGGGCAGGTCCTCACATACTGCAGCGGCATTTTTATGATCCGTAATGACAAGAATATCTGTATGAGCCGGCAAATCTTCTATGGCCATAAACGGCATAACATTCGTATCGGACCAGGTCATTCCGCGCGGTTTGTACTTTTCTATATTTTCTTGCGTCTCAAGACGGTCTATATGACGGCCCGAATAATAAACGAACGAGGCGGGATATCGTTCACCATAGCTGACTATTACCGTATCGCCGGAGGTGAGTTCATTTAAAAGGGCGGTTTCATCTTCCGCCGATTCCTTATGAGTTTGCGGTACGGCAACCGTAAAGAGTCCGATCAAAAATATGACGGCCATACCGGTCACCGCTCCTTTCACCAGCCTCTCCCGTTTGACAAAATACGGAGCCGTCCCGACCGCCAGCGGCATGAGGTACGGAAATGTATAGGTCATGTATTTGGATGCCATACATTCAAAAGCGAGAAACACGAGGCTGAACCACAGAAACAGGAACCGTTCACCGCTTTTTTCAGGAAGTATTGTCGTCCGATTTTTTACCATGGTCCGCAGCTTCGGCAAATACAACACGGACCAGGGGAAAAATCCGCCCAGCCAGACCAGAACATAATAATACCATACATTGTTGCCCGGATGTTCCGCCGTAACGGCGCGCAACACATTATGCGTGCCCAGAAAGGTAGTAATAAAGGCCTGTCCGTGTATGCGGTACATAGGCACATACCAAAGGCCCGCAAGAATAAGAAACAGTATCCCGCTTCCCGCCATATGGGGCCGGAGAATGTACAACACATTCCGCTGCCACAAGAGGAACACAAACACGATAAGGCCGGGCAAAAGAACCCCTACCGGGCCCTTCGTCAATACGGCCAATGCCGCCATTACGCCGGAAACATACAAAAACCGATCCTTTCCCGTATCATAAGCCAGATAAAAAGCCATCAGGCAGGAAGATACGGAAACGAACAAGGTGCCGTCCGTGATAACGGCATGGCCCAGATACCAGTATTCAGCAGAGGTTGCCAGAATAAGCGCACTTACAAATCCCGTTTTTACGTCGTAAAGGTATTTACCGAAAAAGTAAGCAAGATACACGCCGACGGTCGCAAAGACGGCCGGGAAGAAACGGGCCGCAAAATCGGAACCCCCGAACAGTTTAAAAGCCGTCAGCAGCTCCCAATAGAAAAAAACAGGCTTGTCATACCAGTACTTCCCGTAAATGCGCGGCGAGAACCAATCCCCTGCGACAAGCATCTCCTTTGCCGTTTCCGTGTAATTCACTTCAACCGGATCCGTTACGGCAAGCAATCCGTTGCCGATAAAATACAACATGACGCAAAGGACAGCTAAAACGGCAAGAACCGCCTGTTCTGAAAGAATCTTTTCCTGCAACTTCCGAAGTTTCATACTGTAGCACATCTCCTTTACTGCACAAACGACCCGTACAGTATACAAAGAAGTGCTAAACGGTTCCTAAACATCGAATAAATTTAATAAAAAAACAGGCGCTCTTACTAAGTTTCCTTAATAAGAGCACCTGACCCTGCATATGTCACTCGATCTACATTAAAACTCCGCTTTCCACAAGCCGTGAAGGTTACAATATTCATAAACGGTACCGGACGGGGCGTCACAGAATTCGGCCGCCGGTTTTTCACCGGGCTTTAAATACTTGAACACGAGACGGCCTTCCGATTCAACGGCAATCCAGGCAATATGATGTTCCGGAAGCATGGGATGCTCAACGGAACCGACCTGTACATGAAGCCGGCCGTTTTCTCTCGTGACTACGGGAACGTGTTTTTCCTGTGCCGCATCCGTGGTGTTGGCAACCAATTCTTTTAGCCCAGGACACACTTCACCGCTCAAACTTATAAAAATCGCCTTGGTTTCTTCATTCTGATAAAATTTGACCATCAGTCATTCCTCCTGTCTCGACAATCAATAACTATTATTCGTTATATACAGTATAGCCGCTATGCCTGTATTATACAAGACTGTTTTTATAAAAATCTTCTTACATATACAAGGCCTACCGTCTATCTCCTGCCGTATGCCGTATTTTCTAAAATTATCGTTGAAACGACAGCGCCGATACCGCCGGGTACCGGCGTATACTGTGAGGCTTTGGCATTGGCGGCATCGCTTACATCACCGACGGTTCTACCGTCCGCACGATTGATGCCGACGTCAATAATAACGGCGCCTTCTTTTACCATATCGGGAGTGACAAAGGCCGCTTTGCCGACAGCGGCGACAAGAATATCCGCCTGTGCCGTCAATGCCGGCAGATTCTTTGTCCTGCTGTGGCATACCGTAACGGTTGCATTGCGGGTTAAACAAAGATACGCAAGCGGTTTACCGACAACATCACTTCTGCCGATGATAACGACATGTTTGCCCTCAAGGGTAATGTTATAGTCTTCAAGGACAGCGATTACCGCCCGGGCGGTACAGGCCGCAAAACAAGGGCTTCCTGAAAAAAGCAGGCCCTTATCGGCCGCCGTCTGCCCGTCAACGTCCTTTTCAGGCGCAATACGGTTAAGAACGCGCTCCCGGTTAAACCGTTCCGGCAACGGCAGCATCGGTAAAATACCGGCGATGTCCTTTCGCTCGCCGAGCGCCGCAACTGCCTGTATAAGGTCTTCTTCACTGATATCTTCAGCGTATCGGCAAATTTCGACAGGCATACCGACGGACAGGGCGGCGCGCTGTACAGTCCGGGCGTACATGGCCGACGGGGCATCTTCGCCGACCGCTAAGACGGCCAACCGCCTCTCCTCTCCCTTTTCTTTCAGCTCCCGCAAGTATGCCGCCAGCCGCTCTTTGCGGGTAGCCGCCGTTTTTTTACCGTCTAAAATACTCATACCGTCACCTTTTCTGCATTGTTATCGTGTAAACGAAACGGTCACATCGCTCCCCGGTTCTACATAAGTACCCGCGTCAGGGTGCTGGTACACGGCCAAGCCCGTACCGACAGGGATAAAACTGAGGCCCGCTTCATTAAGCCATTCATTTACTTCACGCGAGTCAAAGCCGGCAAAGGAAGGCAATAAAATACCGTCGGCATCCGCATATACGGGCGGCAAGAAAGACCGTACCGATCCGCCCTCACTTCGGAAAATCCCCGCATTGACGGCAGACGGATCGGCAGGACGGATGCCCTTGATCCGTACGATATCGGTCATCATTTCTTTAAATACGGGCGCCGCGACTTGCGCGCCGTAATATACGCTGGACGGATTATCAACGACAATGAGCACCACATACTGCGGATCTTCCAACGGGCCGAACCCGACGAAGGAACCGATATACTGCCCTTCGGCATACCCCGTACCTTCCGCATTCAGGCGCTGCGCCGTACCTGTTTTACCGCAGAAATTATACCCGTCGATTTTCGCGTTAATGCCGCCGCCGGAGTTGATTTCTTCGGCCATAATACGGCTGATTGTCCTGCTGACTTCCGGACTGACAGGCCGCCCCGCCTCAACAGGTTCCGTCTTTTTGTAAACGGAACCGTCAGGATTATCAATTTCTTTAATGACGAAAGGCTTCATCATCGTCCCGCGGTTAGCCAACCCGCCGAAGGCCTGCACCATTTGCAGCGGCGTGACGGCAATGCCTTGACCGATGGCCATAATTGCCGTATCGACACGGCTCATTTCTTCAGGATCAAAGAGGATCCCTTCTCCTTCTCCGGGAAGTTCAATGCCCGTAGGCTTGCCGAACCCGTATTTTTCGGCATATTTCGACAGGACGGCCCCGCCCGTGCTTATCCCTATTTCAGCCATCCCCGTATTGATGGAAAATTTAAGAATGTCTTTAAGCGTTACATTGCCCATGCCGCTGTCGTCCCAGTTATGGATGGTGCGGTCATCAACATGAATATACCCGATATCATGATAAACCTTGTTTTCCGTCCACGTCCCCGCGTCAAGAGCTGCCGATGCCATAATCGGTTTAAACGTCGATCCCGGCTCGTAAAGGTTGACAACCGCTCTGTTTTTATAGGCCGCCGCATTTCCTTTACCGTAATCATTGGGATCAAAATTCGGCCGGCTCGCCATAGCCAGAATCTCGCCTGTTTTCGGATCCATAATGATGACGGCGGCCCCTTCAGGTTTGTTTTTTTTCACGATTTCGTCAAGGCCTTTTTCGGCAATGTATTGAATCGTGCTGTCAATGGTGAGACGAACGGAACGTTCCTTGTCGGGCAGCACTTTTTCCAGGGCCGAATCAAAAATAGGCACGTTATTACTGTCCGTGGTGAGCCGAAGCTTCTGCGTATCACCGCGAATCTCGTCGTCAAGAACCATTTCAATGCCGTCGAGCCCGTGATCGTTATCACCGACAAAGCCGATAAGCTGAGCGGCCAAAGTCCCGTTCGGATAGTAACGCCTGTTTTCGTCAACGAAACGAAGCCCTTTTATCTGTTCTTTGGCAATGAATTCTTTTAATCTTTCGTATTTATCATTGTCCATCGTCCGCTCGAGCCAGACAAACGCAGTATCGCGGCTGAGCCGTTCTTCTATGGCTTCTTCGCTGATACGCAGGTAGGGCGCCAGGAGCCTTGCCATCTCGGCCGGCGATTTTTCCGTCATCGTCGGATCGGCGTACAGCGATTTGGCAACTTCACTGATAGCCAGGACTTTGCCGTCTCTGTCAAGAATCATGCCGCGGGGCGACTGAATTTTACGGTCCGCTTCGCTTTGCGCGTCAACCCGTTCCGATAATTCGGCACTCCTGACGACTTGAAGCCAGAAAAGCCGGCCGGCAGCGGCCGCACAAAAAGCGAATAAGATGATAAGGCACGTTATTATGCGCCTGCACATTTTTTGCTCTCTGCGCTTATCCGCTTTTGCTTTCAATTCGTTATCCATAGTTTTTTTCCTTATGTTGAACGCCGCTTCATCCATCTTTCCGCCGCAGCGGCAAAAACATCGGGCTCATTGGCAAGTGTCCCGTCCTGCACCCGCTTTAAGAGGACGCGCAGGCAATCGCCCGTACGGGATCCGCAAATCTCGGGAACTCTTCTGTCATACTGCAGGTCTCCGGTGCCGACCGGCATGGAACCGGCCAGCTCTTCCATATATTGGCCGAAAGAAACGGTGCCGTCCGTATTTGCATCGGGGCGGCACCCTTTTGCATCGGCAACGGCTAACGCTGTCGCCTGCCGCACGGCTGCCGCAAGTTCGGCAGTGCTGTGAAAGTCATTGCTCCCGGCTTCATGACGAAGCCATTTGACCACGTTTCCCTGACCGGTATTGGCAAAGTAATGAAACTTCATATGTGTTTTTACGAGCCATGCGACACGGCGAATACACGCTTTATTGCGCCGCCACCGCGTCATCACCTCGGCGGCTATGCGCGCCCCCGCCCGATCATGACCGTAATCCGTATAGCGGCCGTCACGGATGCCGCGTATGCCGGCCGCCCCTTTGGCCACATCATGGAAAAGAGCGGCATAACGAAGCGTCAGATCGGCCGGTGTATATGAGATGACGGCAAGCGTATGTATCCACGCATCAAACACATGGAACGGCGGGGATTGAGGCGTGTCGGGAAGATGCGAAAATTCAGGCATGATCGGAACATTTACATACTCGCCGTTTTCTTTCCGTCTGCACGAACAGTTTCCCAGACCGGAACGCACGAGAATATCGAGACCCTTATAGGCGGCCGGTGTAACGAGAAGGCGTTCAATTTCCGCAACTACCCGGTCCGACGAAAGCCCGGCCACGCGTCCGAATGCCTGCGGCATAGCGTCCTGCGTTTTCTTTTCCGGCAAAAAATCAAGCTGACCCGCAAAACGACAGAGCCGAAAAAGCCGCAGCGCATCTTCCTGAAACCGCTCTTTCGCATTGCCGACGGCGGCAAGACGTCTCTTACGGATATCTTTCCGGCCGCCCACATAATCATAAACTTGTCCGGCCGCATCCATTGCCAGCGCATTGATCGTAAAATCGCGGCGCGTCACATCTTCACGCAAAGACGCCGCATACCAGACGCGTTCCGGACGATGGCTGTCTTCCCCGTACACCTCGCCGCGAAACGAGGCGACCTCATATGTCTCCCCGCCGATAACGAGAACGACAACACCGAAAGTCTTACCGTTTACATCGACAGATTGCCAATTCTGTTTTGCCGCAACGTCCATAATCTCTTCAGGCCGGGCGGAGGTAGTAATATCGTAATCATGCGGTTCCTTATGCATGAGTAAATCGCGCACGGCGCCGCCGACAACATATGCCTCGAAACCGGCGTCGTTCAAAGCACGTAAAATGCGGTGTACGACCTCTTTCATAACAAAATTCCCTCCACACGGATTACCTAATTTGTTATTATATCATCTTACCGTTACCGTGGCTATGAAAGAAGCGATAAAAGCGGCGGGCCGCAGTACCCGGAAAAAAACGGCCGCTTCGCGGAAACACGAAAAGAGGTCCCCGAAAGGACCTCCCTAAAAGAGAAAAAACGCATGGAATACGTTCTTATTTTATTTCCCCCATCTCATGATCGATAACGCCCGCAATATCGTCGACAATGCGTTCCAATTGTACCAGATCGGCACCTTCCGCCATAACGCGAATGAGCGGTTCCGTCCCGGACGGACGAACGAGAATACGCCCCTCTTCGCCGAGCTCTTCTTCCCCCGCTGAAACGGCGGCGGCGATAAGCGTGTTTTCTTCCCAGCCCGATTTTGTTTCAACGCGGACATTTTTCAAAATCTGCGGGTATTTCGTCATAAGGCCGGCCAGCTCGGAAACTTTCTTCCCCTGCTTCTTCATAACCGTCATAAACTGTACGGCCGTCAGAAGGCCGTCACCCGTCGTGTTATAGTCAAGGAAAATAATGTGTCCGGACTGTTCGCCGCCGAGGGAGTACCCCTTCCGCCGCATGCACTCAAGCACATAACGGTCACCGACAGACGTAATTTCCGTTTTGCACCCCATTTCTTTAGCCGCCTTATGGAACCCGATATTGCTCATAACCGTACCGACGATAGTATCGCCGCGAAGGCGCCCTTCTTCTTTCATCTGCAAAGCGCAAATAATCATGATCTGGTCGCCGTCCAATTCGTTTCCCTTTTCATCGATAACGAGACAACGGTCGGCATCACCGTCATTGGCAATACCGATATCCGCCCCGTATTTTAAAACAGCGGCCTTAACGCTTTCCAAATGAGTCGAACCGGACTTATCATTAATATTAATACCGTTCGGCTCGGCATGGACGGAGATGAGTTCCGCACCGAGGCGGCGGAAGATCTCGGGCCCCGCTTTATAGGCTGCGCCGTTAGCCGCGTCATGTACAATCTTAATACCGCTCAGATCGATATCCGTACTGTTGAGGATATAGCCGATATACTCTTCCTGCAAATCGGGCAGTTCCGTAACCGTACCGATAGCGGCACCGGTAGGCCTGTTTTCCTGTCCGGATCGTTCGTCTCTGAGCATATACTCTTCAATCAGATCTTCCGTTTCATCAGGAAGTTTATACCCGTATTTATCGAAAAATTTAATGCCGTTATATTCAAAGGGGTTATGCGACGCCGAAATAACCACACCCGCATCCATATGCCGGGCTTTTGTCAGATACGCGACCGCAGGAGTGGGAACGACATCGGCCATAAAGCAATTTCCGCCGGCGGAGGCGACTCCCGCGGCTAAAACGTCGGCAAGCATCGTGCCGGAGAGCCGCGTGTCCCTGCCGATTAAAAAAGTCGGATGTTCTCTGTCCTTCCCGAGGACAAAAGCCGCCGCTCTGCCCAAATGGTATGCCAATTCAGGCGTTAAAGAATCGTTTGCCACACCGCGCACGCCGTCGGTTCCGAATAATCTTGCCATTTATCTTACCTCCAAAGGGCGATATTTTTTCATAATTTCAATTGCTGTTTCCGTACCGTCAAGAAAAGCGCTCATAATGCCGCCGGCATAACCGGCGCCTTCCCCTACGGGATAAAGGCCTTTCGTTCTTACCGCTTCTCGCGTCGTTTCATCGCGCCTGATACGAACGGGGGCGCTTGTCCTCGTTTCAACGCCGGTCATGATAATATTGTTATCGTCAAAGCCGCGTATTTTCCTGCCGAAGTACGGCAACGCGGCCGCCAACGTTTCCGTAACGAATTCAGGCAGAACGCGGCGCAAATCCGTCCGGACCACACCCGGCCTGTACGTCTGCACCGAATCGGCCCGGCCGGCCCCCGTGCGCCCGAGAAAATCGCCGACCGTTTGAGCCGGTGCCTTATAACTGCAGCCGCCGGCACGATATGCGGCTTCTTCATAGCGGCGTTGGAACTCGATACCGCCGAGCGGTGAATTCCCGCCCATATCGTCAACGGTCACATTGACAACAAGGGCGCTGTTGGCGATTTCGCTGTCACGCTTATATCGACTCATGCCGTTCGTTACGACGCGCCCTTCTTCCGAAGCCGCGGCCACCACCGTACCGCCGGGACACATACAAAAGGAATAGCAGGTCCTGTTGCCGGGCCCGTGATACACGAGATTATACTCCGCCGCGTCCAGGCCGAGCTCAGCCGCATTGCATCCATATTGCGCTTTATCTATGAGCTCCTGTTTGTGCTCAATGCGGACGCCTACGGCAAAGGGCTTCTTTTCAAGAAATACATGCCGTGCGTGGAGCATATAATAGGTATCGCGCGCACTGTGACCGATGCCGAGAATGACGAGGTTCGTTGCCAGCCGGCCGCCGTCATTTACGACGACTTCCCGAACGGCCCCGCCCTCATCGAGAATAATATCCGTAAGACGGCTGTCAAAACGGACGGTACCGCCGAGCCGTTCAATTTTAAAGCGCAGTCGCTTTACGACCGTCCGCAATATATCCGTACCGATATGGGGATTATACATGTACAGAATATCCGTCGGCGCCCCCGCTTCAACCAGCTCTTCTAAAATAGGCCGCAGGAGAGGGTGATTGACGCGTGTCGTCAGTTTACCGTCAGAGAACGTGCCGGCTCCGCCCTCACCGAACTGCACGTTGGACTTTGCATTAAAAATGCCCGTCTCCCAAAACTTCCGCACATCTTCGGTCCGCCTGTCCACGTCATATCCCCGTTCCAGTACAATCGGCCGATACCCGTGCCCGGCCAATGCCAACGCGGCCCCCAACCCGGCAGGCCCGGTACCGACAACGACAGGCCGAGCCGTCAGCGGCACGGTACCGTAAACGGGGGGCGCCGCCTTTACAGGGGTTACAGGCCGAATATCCTTATCTTGCCGACATCGGGAAAGGATCTGTTTTTCCCGTTTCACCGTCACTTGTAAGGTAAAAACCAAAAATATATTCGGTTTGCGGCGCGCGTCGACGGAACGGCGTACGACGGTCACCTCTTCTATCTCCGTCCGTTTGCAGTGAAGTTTAGCCGCCGCAAGGTCCGTGACGTCCGCCCGCAACGGTACGGCAGCACGTATATTGGTCAAACGTATCAACGTCTTCTCTCCTTTATTCGGCAGTCTCCGTCTCCACCTTTACGGTAACGACGTCAGGCTCGACCGTGCCGTCTCCTGTAGACCAGGGGATACTGACGCGCCACTCTTTGTCGGAACCGAGTCCCGTCAGATCGATAGGCTCAAGGGTGACTGCCCAAATGGTGTTCAGCTTATCCCGATCACCGCGAATTTCCACACTGCTCGGTGAGGCCGTAACATTCTTTACGCGCACCGAAGCATCCACCTCCCCATAGGTAGGCACATTAACGGGTACCTTCTTAGAGGCGGCATTTTGCACGAATGTAAGGGACGCGCTGCTCTGATGGGGCGTTAGATCAAGGCCGTCGACGGGAGTGCCGTCGGCATGCACGAGATGAATCGGGGCCATGACAGTAAAGCCCGAATTTTTACCGGCTACGGGAATCTCTATAACGGCCCTGCTTACTTCGTTAAGCAGACGTTTCGCACCGGATGCGACGACTTTTTCGGGCAGCAGCTTAATGCCCGTCACGGCCACTCCGTCCGGCAGTTTGCCGACGAGGTGGGGCGTCAGGCGAAATTCCTGAACGGCGTAGACATCGACAATGATAGTGGCGTCGTTCACGCTTTGCTTCTTCAATTCCGTCCCTGCCGGGATTTCTATATGTACGGGAACCGTCACGGTCCCTTCCTGCGCAGCGGATAAATCGACATAGGCTTTGATCTCCGCCGGATCGATATTAATAATCGTGTTACGCGGTCCTGAAAGATGGATATAAACATTTTTCGGCACCTGCGAGACCACGTATTGAGAATCCAGGTTTTCCACGACGACAGGAACCGTATAACTGCCTTCACTGACAGGATTTTGTTCGCTTATGATGGCAAACCAGAGACCGATAGCGACAATAACGCAAATTATTTGTATCTTCCATTTCTCCTGCGGTGCTTTTATCATTTGCCGGACCTCCATTTCAAAATGTTAGCCAGCCCCTGCGGTTGTTTCGAAAAAAAACCTTCCAATGTTTGACGTAACCTTTCACCGGTAAGATGCCGGTAAATGTGACCGCCGTACGCATAAGAAACAGCACCCGTTTCTTCACTGACAACAACGACGACGGCATCGGACTTTTCGCTGATACCGATAGCCGCCCGATGCCGCGTACCGAGTTCCGTCGACAAAGAGCGGTCCGTCGTCAACGGCAAAAGGCACCCCGCCGCCATAATGCGATTTTCGCGAATAACGACGGCGCCGTCATGTAAGGGCGTGTTGGGAATGAAAATATTGCCCAACAGCTCTTTGGATACGATCCCGTCGATAGCTACTCCCGTATCAATGATTTCATTCAACCCCACTTCCCGTTCAAAAACGAGAAGGGCACCCGTACGAGTTTTGGACAATGTCTCAGAAAGAGGAACGACTTCATCAAGAAGATGCGCCAGTTCTTCCTGGCTGATCAAATGGTCGGAACGGAAAAGTCTGCCACGGCCGATATGTTCCAGGGCCCGGCGCAATTCAGGCTGAAAGACGACGGGTAATGCGACCAGGATAACCGTCATGCCCTGCTGCAATATCCAGTTGACGACGTGTAAATTGAGCACACGGCTGCTCACCGTAATAACACCCAGGAAAGCAAGCCCTTTAATGAGAGCTACGGCACGGGTATTGCGAAGCAGCAAAAAAAGCTTATACAAGAAAAAAGCAACCAGGGCAATGTCTAAAATATCCAACAGCCGGAAGCTGCTGATAAATCCCTGAACCGGTATATACGCCATATATATTCTCCCATCACACGAGCGACACTATAACAGATAGTAGTATTTTACAATATTTCATGCTTAAATACCAGTTGTACAAGGGTTCCCCGCGGCCGTCCCGTCCTTTTTCAGCCATTCGATCAAGACGTCTTCCCGTTTTTTCATAAGCATCCGTTTCTTTTCTTCAGTCCAGGAAAAAATCCCTTCCCCCGTCTTTGCCCCCAAGCGGCCTTCATTTACACATTTTCTCATAATTTCGGAACCGCTTTTAGTATCGTCCAGTTCCTTATACAAATAGGCTGAAATATTGTAGAAAATATCAAGGCCGCCCAAATCGGCGCTTTCAATAGGGCCGGTAACCCCGAGACGTCTGCCGAGACTGTATTTGCACACGGCATCCACATCCTCGGCAGTCGCAATCCCTTCCCTGACACAGTGGAGCGCTTCCCTCAAAAGGGCGAGCTGCAGCCGGTTGCCTATAAACCCGGGCGCTTCCTTTAAAAGAGTTACGGGCTTCTTGCCGATTTTTTCCATTAATTCTTTAGTGAGAGAAACAACTTCCGCAGCCGTCTTTTCCCCCGGAACGATCTCAACGAGCGGCAAAAGATGAGGCGGGTTCCAAAAATGGGCGACAATAAACCGCCCGGGAAGGTTCATGCAGGCCGAAAGTCCCGTCGGACTGAGGCCCGATGAATCGGTGGCGATAATCACGTCATCATCGATATATTTTTCCGTTTCCGCATAGACGCTTTGTTTAACGGAGATGTCTTCAGCTACCGACTCGATGACAAAATCGGCGCCTGTCGCCGCTTCTTCAATCGTGGTGACGCCGCGGATACGGCCGCGCAAATTTTCCGCCTCGGCCTGTGACAAAAGCCCGTTGTCCGTCAGCCCCGCCAAGGCGGCCTTGATATTCGTCATAGCCCGCTCAATACTCGCCGTCCTGCGGCCGAACATCCTTACCTCGTACCCCGCTCCGGCAAAAACGACGGCCGTACTGAAACCCATAGTACCGCAGCCGAGATTACAAATCGTCCTTATTTGATCCACCTGTTTCATAGAGAGAGCTCCCCTTCCGTATCCGACGTACGCAAAACAACCCCTCTTGCGAGGAGTTGTCGTAACCGGTTATGTAGTTTGATGGCGCCGCCGCCACCATAACAGGCCGTAAACAAAGGCAACGATAGCCGATACGGCCAGAAGGCGCGGCCAGTGTTCATGTATAAGCAGCAAATCATGTCCCAGCCACACTTCGATAGCGACCGCCGGTAACTTGCCGACAGCATTGGCGACGAAATGGTCGCGATAGCTGATATGGCTAAGCGCGCCCAGAGCCGTGACGAAGACATTAGGCGCATAGGGAATAGCCCGTCCCGCCATAATCGTGCGAATGCAGCTGTACGAATCGAGACGTTCAAGCATATTGCTGCGGCTGATGACCTTCTTTGCCTGACCGCGGAACAAGGTCCGCGTCAAACGAAAGTTGATTTCTATACCGACGACTTCACCGACCCAGGAAATGACGATTCCCGGAACAAGACCGAAAATAACGCCGTTAACCGTCAGAAACAGTACGGACGGAATACCGATGGCATTAACAAAGGCTACCATCAAAACGCTGACAAAAATTGCCTTGTACCCGAATGAAGCCATATATGCGGTCATACCGTCTATATCGCCCAGAACGGTCAATTCCCACATGATCGAATAAAAGTCGGGCTGTACTAACTTAATGGACCAAAATACGGCAATGACAACGAGTATCCCGACGGCACGCGTTATCCAACCTGCTGTTTTATCACTCATAAGCTTCTGTCTGCCCTTTACATACGTTATTTCAACACCTGTCGTATTGTATACCATACAAATGCAGGGTTCTGTCCATGCCAAACCCACAATTCTTCCGTATTGTGAACCGGACATGTATATTATACCATATTCGCCCTCATTTTATAGATACGTCGGAACACCTTGCGGAACCCGTATCACTCGCCCTTCCGGCATAAAGCGCGTCGCGCCGCTTCTGCACGCCGTCCTTTGTATAAAATACTTCTTCTAAAAACAATCCCTGAGCCGGCGCCGTCGCCCCGAGTTTACGCCTATCCCGTCCGTCGAGAATACGTGCCAGCGCTTCAGGGCTTTTCCGGTACAACCCCGCGTCCACAAGGGCGCCGACGATATTACGGACCATATGATATAAAAACCCGCTTCCCAGGACATCGATACGGACGCGGCCGCCGGCACGCGACACGGCGATTTCATACATCGTCTTGACAGGGTTATGCGGGGTCGTATTGGCCCCTTTATAGGCTGAAAAGTCGTGCGTCCCGATGAGCGTGTTTGCAGCCCGCTGCATCGCTTCTATATCCAGGGGCTTGCGGATATACCATGCGTAACGCAGCATAAAGGGATCGTGCACAGGTCCGTTGACGACAATATAACGATAATGTTTGCCCTTATTGTCATGACGAACGCTGAAATCATACGCTTTCTCAACCGCATCCAGAACGACGATTGTCGGCGGCAGACTTCCCTTTAACGCATACGGCAGCTTATTGACGGGAATACGATCGGGAGCATAGAAATTTACGACCTGCCCGCGTGCATGAACGCCCGTATCCGTGCGGGCCGCCCCATAAACGCGGATCCGGCCGCCGTACAATCCTTCCAGGGCTTCTTCCATCGTCTGCTGTACCGACGGAAAATCGGACTGGCGCTGAAAACCGAAAAAATCCGTACCGTCGTAAGCAATACGAAGGCATATGTTTTTCATTATATCAGCCATCGCAACACCGCCAGGACACCCGTCACAGAAACGACACCGCACAGAGCGGCTCCGTCACGCCATGTACAGGCCAATTCATGGAGCCGCGTACGGCCTTCACCGCCGCGATAACAACGTGACTCCATGGCTGTCGCCAAGTCGTCGGCCCGGCGAAACGCGCTGATAAAAAGAGGCACTAACAAGGGGACCATATTCTTACCGCGCTGCCATAAACTGCCTGTCGTAAAATTTGCGCCGCGGGCGGTCTGAGCTTTCATAATACGGTCCGTTTCTTCCAATAATGTAGGGATAAAGCGCATAGCTATGGTCATCATCATAGCCAGTTCGTGAGCGGGCACGCCAATCCGCTTAAAAGGATTTAACAGATGCTCAATACCGTCAGTCAGGACAATCGGGGATGTCGTATACGTCAAAAGAGACGAGAAGACGATTAAATACACGAGGCGCAGGGTCATGAGCACACCTTGGCGGATACCCTCCTTTGTGATATGAATGATCCCGTATTGGCATAACGCTTCACCGGGCGTCGTAAAGAGATGTACAGCCATCGTGAAAAAGATAATTCCCCACAAGGGCTTCAAAGACTTGAACACGTTGCCTGCCGGTAAGCGTGACAGGAGGTATGAAAAGACGATAAAAGCCGTCAGAACCGCATACGACAAAAATGATTTCGCCAGAAAAACCGAGATAATAACTATCATCGTCGCAATAATTTTTATCCGCGGGTCAAGCCGGTGCAGGAAGGAATTCCCCGGGAAATATTGACCTAAGGTTATATCAGTCAGCATGTCCGTTCCTCCTCAGGGCATCATAAACGGCGGCCGTACCGTCAGCCACCGTTTTAGCTTTATCGGATACGTCCAGCCCTCTTGTCTGCAGGTATTGCAAAACCTGTGTCACAGGCGGCACATCCACACCGGCCTCTTGCAGGGCATCACGACAGGCGGAAAAAATGGTCAACGGCTCGCCGTCCAATACGATTTTACCATGCGAAAGCACAATAAGCCGGTTGGCAAGGGACGAAATATCTTCCATATTATGGGAGACGAGAATAACAGAAATGCCCTTTTCTTCATAACGGCGGCGGATCTGCGCAAAAATTTCACGTCTGCCAGCGGGATCCAGGCCCGCCGACGGCTCATCAAGGATAAGGTATTTAGGCCGAATGGCGATAATGCCGGCAATGGCAACACGGCGCATTTGACCGCCGCTGAGCCGAAAGGGCGACCGTTCCGCATATTCATCATAATCAAGGCCGACGAAATCCATGGCTTTACGAACGCGCTCGGCCGTTTCCGCCTCGTTCAAACCGAAGTTTTTCGGGCCGAAAGCAATATCTCCGGCTATCGTTTCTTCAAAGAGCTGGTATTCCGGATACTGAAATACCATGCCGACGCGGCGGCGTGCAGAAAACGCCTCTTTGCTTTTTTCGGCAATGTTTATCCCGTCTACATGAACAGTACCTTCAGTCGGTTGCAGGAGGCCGTTCAACAGTTGAACCAACGTTGATTTTCCCGAACCTGTATGGCCGATAATACCGACGAATTCCCCTTCTTTTATTTCCAGACTCAACGGTTCCAGCGCAGTCTGTTCAAAGGGCGTTCCCTTCCCGTACGTATGGGATACATTTTCCAGTCTTATAGACATAATGCATCTCCCAACTCTTCTTTATTGATAATATCCCCTTTTACAGGTACGCCCCGTTCCCGAAGACGAACGGCGATTTCCGCCGCGACAGGCACATCCAGACCCATGGAAAGGAGTTCCGCCACATGCGAAAAAATCTGACGGGGAGTGCCGTCCATCTGCAGTTCGCCCTTGTTCATGACAACGACACGGTCGGCTCGCACCGCTTCTTCCATAAAATGCGTGATAAGAACAACGGTTATGCCTTCTTCATGGAGCTGCAACAAGGTCTTCATGACTTCCGCCCTGCCCGATGGGTCAAGCATGGCCGTAGGTTCATCCAGGACAATACAATCGGACTGCATGGCCAAAATGCCGGCGATGGCAATGCGCTGCTTTTGTCCGCCCGACAGCAGGTGGGGACCCTGCTTGGCAAACGCCGACATACCGACACGTTCCAGGGCCGTATCAACGCGAACACGGATTTCTGCGGGCGGCACGCCGAGATTTTCCGGTCCGAAAGCCACATCCTCCTCGACCACGGCCGCCACTATCTGGTTGTCGGGATTCTGAAACACCATGCCTACATGCTGACGAATATTCCAGACATTTTCCCGGATATCCGTCCGCATGCCGGCAACTTCACAAACGCCTTCCGTCGGCAAAAGCAGCGCATTAAAATGCTTTGCCAAGGTCGACTTCCCCGAACCGTTGGTACCGATAACGGCGACAAATTCACCGGGTGCAACCGTCAGGGACACATCTTTTACGGCATAAACAAGATCCCCCGTTTCGTCTTTATATGTATGGCTGAGATGTTCCGTTCTTATCATAAACGCGGACATGATATATATCCCTCAATCTGCATCGTATTTTATCCGTACGGATATGACGCCTCTAATCGGCGTTTCCGTACTTATTCGCGCCGACGGAGCCTTTCATAAAAGCCAAGGCCGCATATGCTATGAAGGCCGCGAACTGCGCAAATGTACCGGCTTCACCAAGCCCCAGGAGCGGAAAAAAAAAGGCTCCGTAATAACAACTTAACGGCAGGGCGATATAAGCGGCGCTTCTGTTCGTATCATGACACCGGCGGATTCCCAACGAAAGTTGAGAAAAAAAGGCCGGCACGGTAAAGGCAAGCAGAAGGAGTCCGAAAAGAGCGGCAATAAGCGGTTGATTCAGTAAAATACCTTCCGCCATGCGGCTGTACAGGACAAAGGTAAAGATGAATTGCGCAAAAAAAAGGACAAGCATACGTAAAACAAACGGCACCCTGGCCAAACGCCCTGTCCGGACAAAATACTTCGCTTTTAAATCGGCCGTATTTTTAAATCCTATATGACCGCTCCCGCCTGCACCGGCCGGCAGCGACAATCCTTCATGAACACGAGCGTCCGGTACGGAACGCTTCTGCAATTTTATTTTTTTTGCCTTTACCATGCTTTCCTCCCGCATAAAACAGACAATACGCATTTCTTTACAATGGTATCATATTATGGATTTTGACTCAAATTTTCCCCTGAACCCCGAATACGGTATTACCGGTAAAATCAAGCAGGGATACGTTTATGTCCAATTTCCGCATATATGAAAAGCTGCCCGGTTCGGAAGGACTTTTACTTTTAATTTCTTGCGTGAAGCCATTACGGAAACATTGCCTCCCCTTCTTCGCGTCATGGCGGACCATGACACGGAAACGCTCGAAAAACTCGGTGAAATTACCGTTGCGTTGACGGAAATCGGCTTTCTCTTTCCACCGGCTATGCACGGCGATACTTAGTTCGGGACATTTCAAAGGAGATATGCTTCATTTCTGCTGCCCGGCCTTTGAAGCAGATATTCAGCTGAAGCGGGCCGCCGTTTTTGGAAGCGGTTACATACAAAAGCGGCACCCGTCAGGGTACCGCCCGGTGCGTTTCATTAAAGTACGAAGAAATGGATGAAGGCGACTGCCGCCACGGCAAAGCGGTAATAGGCGAAAAAAGCAAGCGTCGACTTGTTGAGGAATTTAAGGAACCAAAGAACGGAAACATAAGCTACCGCAAACGCGGTGACAAAGCCGACGGCAATCATGGCGAGGTCGCCGCTGCCGAGATCGTTAAAACTCTTCAGGAGGTCATAGAAACAGGCAACGATCATAACCGGCACGGCAATAATAAATGAATAATCGGCCGCCGCTTTGCGACTAATGCCCAAAAGGATACCGCCGCCTATAGTCGAGCCGGAACGGGAAAATCCGGGCCAGAGGGCAAAAATCTGAAAAATTCCTACTAAAAACGCCTGCATAATCGTCATCTTTTCAACATCGTTACAGACAACGGGAATCTTCGCCTTTTCCGCCGCAAGTATATAAATACCGCCGACAATAAGGCCGATAATCACGGTACTCGGCGAGAAAAGGTAGGTCTTAATCGCATGATGGGCAAAGAAGCCGATGAGCATAACGGGAACGATGCCGACCGCGACATGCGCCAAGGTCAGGCCCGTGTCACGGCGATACCAATTTTCGGGTTTTAAAAGGTGTACGCAGTCATATTGACGCAACATGTAAAGAAATTTTTCCTTATAAATACAGAGCGCCGCTGCGATGGCGCCTAATTGAATAAATACTTCGAAAACGCCTGCTCTCGGCCCGTCGAACCCGAGCCAGTCGCCGACGAGGATCATGTGCCCCGTAGAAGAAACGGGAAGATATTCCGTAACGCCTTCGAGAATACCGAGTATAACGGCTATTATATAATCGCTCATAATCCGCTCCTTGTGTACTGAGAAACTTATAATACGTCGCTCATTATATCACAGAGCAGGACAAAAAAAAAGCAATGCGCTCACGCATTGCTTTTCATAACTAGTCAAGTGAAATAACATGATTCGGATTTTCAACAATAAACTTGGCGTATTTCGGGTCTCCGTTGTGTTCGAAGTAAAGCGTATTTCCTTCCAGTTTCCCTCTCCAGCTGACAATAATGGGGCATTCTCTGCTGAGTTTTTTCAACATGTCGACCGGATTCAAGTTAAGGATGGGTGCGAAGAGAAAACCTACATTATCGATCATGACGACGCGGGCATTCAAGCGTCTGATCGCGTTGGCAATCAGGTCGATTGCCTTTTCCGGGCGGTCCGCACGGGGAATTTCCAGGAATTCATCATCAAAAAGCTCTCTGGCTTCACAAATCTTCCACCCTTCCTGGTAGGTCAAATCGCGGATCAGCTGACTCTTTCCCGAACCGGGGCCGCCGATAATGATCAATAATTTTTCATCTTCCTGCGCAATGTACTTCCAACGTTTTAAGACTTCTGCATCTGTAACCATGAAAATCACCTTCATTTGCTAGAATTGGATAGATTAATTTGGTTTTATTATACTTGATTAGAGTCTCTTTAGTAAAGGTTCTATGTATATTCTTTTGGGATAGCCTTTTTTTCCTTTAAATCGTAACGTCCTAAAGAATCCTGAAGGTCTTTGATCGGCCTGTCCGTCAGAATAATATCACTTATATAGTGTTTATCATGTTTTAAAATAAAAACCAACGACGTACCCCTGTCAAAAGGACTGTCATAATAGTATGCGTCCACGGAATCTTCCGTATCAGGTCCGATATCTATGCGGTTAGGCACACCGTACGCAGCCAAAAGAGTGGAAACGTGGTAACCCAACGTAATGCCGCGGCCCGTAAAGGCTGAATTGGACAAGAGAAAAACATTGTGTACCGTACCCGTACTGTCCACTTCCACACCGTAATCGCCGTAAAGCCAGAAGTTGGTATGACCGCGTTTGATCACGGTCTGCCACGTGTTGTATTTGTTTTGAGTGAACGGAGCGGCCGGCGCAAACCCCATAAGCGTGAAATCTTCTTTGGCCGGCATATCGTACGGCAAGGCACGGTTGTTCTTTGCCGCATAAGGCATGCGCGGCGGCATCATGGCCACGCGCTGGATTTTTCTGTCACCGACGGCAAAAATAACATCCTCGTGGAGAGCCTGTGACGAGTAGACAAAATAGTAAACATTGGCGTCATTGTCGCGCAATATAGTATCAGGTACGCCGAAACGGCGCACTAAAAGCTCGACAGGCGAGCCGAGCGTTATATCTTCCCCTATAACGAGAGTATCGCTTTTCGTAAGAAATACGGATTCAACGCCCGTTTCAATAACGCCGTTATCAATGTTATTAAGGCGGAGGGACTCAGCCACCGGTTTACGCAAAACAACACGCATTCCCAAATCATCCGTACGATATACGAGTTTAAGAAAATGCGTTGTTTCGGACCGTTCCTGAGGCTGTCCGTACTTTTGCAGCACTTCAGCGGCAGACATGCCTTTACGCAGGCCGCCGATAACGAAAAGCTCATCTTTTAGAGGACGTACGGGCGCCGCTTCGATACCTTCCGGCAAAACAGCTTTCCCATTGGGGTTGACAGTATTCTGCCAGGAAGTGTCCCGTTTTAAAGAGTCCTCGATAGCCTTTACCTTATAATTTGTTTTTTCTTTATCCGCCTTGTCATTATGACCCTGTTGCTTATCGCCATGCCCGGCGGAAGCCCGCTTCAACAAATGTATTTCCTTATCGGTCCTGTCGCCGCTGCCGGTTGCGGCAAATGCAGTCGTCGTCAGAGTCACTATACAAAAAATCAGGGCGGCGGAAATATGCCGTTTCATATTTTCTCCTTCATTATGTGAAAAAGGCACCCTCTGAAAGCCTTCAAGGGGTGCCGAGCAAACTATTTCTGTTCAGGACGGCTCAAGGGGAATAAGAGGACATCGCGAATAGACGGACTGTTTGTAAGAAGCATAACGAGCCGGTCAATGCCGATACCCAAACCGCCGGCCGGCGGCAAGCCGTATTCGAGCGCGCGGCAATAATCTTCATCCATCTGATGGGCTTCGTCATCGCCGTGAGCACGCTCCTCCATCTGCTTGAGGAAACGATTGCGCTGGTCAACGGGATCATTTAATTCGGAGAACCCGTTTGCAAGTTCCCGTCCGTAAATGAACGCTTCAAAACGATGTGTGAGAAGCGGGTTGGTTTCGTCCTGCTTCGTAAGCGGTGAAATTTCCAGGGGATGGCCCGTAATAATCACCGGTTGAATAAGATTTTCTTCAACATAGTCTTCAAAACAGCTGTTTATAATCTTACCGATACCGTCATATTCACCGTATTCGACATGGAGTTCAGCGGCAACAGCACGCGCCTGCGCAACGGTCGTAACGTTCGAAAAATCTTTACCCGTGTATTTTTCAACAGCTTCGATCATGGTCATACGCTGCCAAGGCGCTGCCAATTCGATTTCCCGATCAAGGTAAGTAATCTTCGTCGTCCCGTACAATTTTACAGCCAATTCGGAAACGAGCTCTTCCGTAATATGAATAACATCTTCCAAATCACCGTACGCCTGATACAGTTCAACCGTCGTAAATTCAGGGTTGTGACGCGTATCGATGCCTTCGTTCCGGAAGCAGCGGTTCATTTCATATACGCGTTCGAGACCGCCGACGAGAAGCCGCTTCAAGTGCAGTTCCGGTGCAATACGCAAGTATATATCCATATCAAGCGCATTGTGATGCGTAATAAACGGACGCGCGGCGGCGCCGCCGGCAATATTATGGAGCATCGGGGTTTCCACTTCAAGGAAATCTTTCTTATCGAGATATTCGCGAATACCCTTGATAATACGCGAACGCATGACGAAAGTCTTTGTAACTTCCGGATTTACGATGAGGTCGAGATACCGCTGTCTGTATCTTGTTTCTTTATCTGTAAGGCCATGAAATTTTTCCGGCAGCGGGCGGAGCGATTTGGAAAGGAGCGTCCATTTTTCTACGCGTACCGTAATTTCACCGGTATGCGTCGTGAATACGTCACCCTCTACGCCGATGATATCCCCTATATCGAGAAGTTTAAAGAGTTCATACGATTTTTCCCCGACGACATCTTTACGGAAATAGAGCTGAATTTCACCGCTCAAATCGCGGAGTACGCAGAAAGCGGTTTTACCGTGACGGCGCAGGGCCATAAGACGGCCTGCCAGACTCACATGTGTGCCGTCCTGTGCCAAGGTTTCCGCATTATCCTTTATGTCCCGCGCATGATGATCCCACTCATATTTCTGGCCGAACGGGTATATGCCGGCTTCGGCAAACTGTCGCATTTTTTCACGGCGGACTATCATTTGATCGTTTAATTTTTCTTCTTCTGCAGCCGGTACGGCTTTCTTTTCCTGGTCAGCCATCTCAATCCTCCCAGTCTTTAGGCTTCAAACGGTAAAATACGGTACCGGACTTCTCCGGCCGGAGCTTTTACGGATACGACGACGGGGCGTTCCTTATCCACGTTCTGGCCTAAAATGGCGGCGCCTACAGGACTTTCATTGGAAATGCGGTTATTGAACGGATCCGCTTCGGCCGTGCCGACAACCGTATATTCAAACCGATCCTTCGTCGCCACATCTTCCAAAATGACTTTTGAGCCCAAGCGGACTCTGGCAACATCATCAGTCGCCTCTTCAATAATTTTTGCGGTCCTGATTTTATTTTCCAGCTCGGCAATCCGGCCTTCAATAAACGCCTGTTCATTTTTAGCGTCGTCATATTCGGAGTTTTCGCTCAAGTCGCCTAGCGCGATCGCTTCTTTGATACGTTGCGAAACGGCAATGCGGCGAACCGATTTAAGCTCGTTTAATTCTTCTTTCAGTTTTTCAAGCCCTGCCGCAGTGATCAGTGTTTCATTAGCCATGAATTGAATGCTCCTTTTATCTGTATGATTGTAGACAGGAACGGCCGTCCTGAAAAAGCTCTATCCCTGAAATCTATATAGTACGCAAGTATGTATAATTATATTCTTATAGCGTCCTGATGTCAATCAGTATACCCGTCCGAACCGTCTCCGTCACCTGCCGCCCGGCGAATAAGGGAACGAAATTCTTCCGGTGACGCGGCCCGGTTAAAACGGTCCCGCAAGGCGGCCGAACCGAACATACCCCGGGTATACCAGGAAGCGTGTGCCCTCATCTCGCGAAGTCCTATATAATCGCCTTTAAATTTCAGCAGGCTTTCGAAGTGTTCCGAAAACAGCTTATAGCGTTCCGCCGTTGTCGGCGCCTTTATAACCGCGCCGCTTGTAAGATATGCTTCAATTTCTCTGAAAATCCAGGGATTTCCCCGGACCGCCCGCCCGATCATAATACCGGCACAACCGGTATGCTCAAACATGGCCCCCGCCGCAGGACCGTCCGCAATGTCGCCGTTGCCGATAACGGGTATGGACACGGCGGCGACAACGGCCGCAATCTTTGCTATATCGACTTTACCACTGTAAAACTGTTCCCGCGTTCTGCCGTGCACGACGACGGCGGCCGCACCCGCCTGTTCGCACCGTACGGCCAGTTCGGGCGCCGTAAAGGACGAATCATCCCAACCGGTTCTCATCTTCACGGTTACGGGGACGGATACGGCGGCAACGACGGCTTTAACAACTTTTTCCGCCAGAGGAAGGTCTTTCATCAGAGCCGCCCCTTCTCCGTTCTGTACGACCTTGCGAACAGGACAGCCCATATTAATGTCAATAATATCGGCGCCGCTTTCTTCCGCCGCAACGGCGGCTTTCGCCATTATCTCCGGGTCGGAGCCGAAAATTTGCAGGGACAGCGGATGTTCTCCCGCATCTATAGAAAGCATTTCCCGCGTATGTTGATTACCGTAGGCCAGCCCTTTAGCACTGACCATTTCCGTACAAACTAAAGCCGCGCCATAGCGGCGGGCAATGACGCGGAACGGTAAATCACAAACTCCCGCCATGGGGGCCAGGAGCAGCGGTGAATCTATAATTACCGAGCCTATACGCAACGGTTTAACAATTCCGTTCATAAATAATTCTCAACCCTTCCAGGGTAAGCATCGGTTCAACGACATCGATCGCGCCGGTTGCCGGAGAAAGGACGACAGCCAGACCGCCTGTAGCCACCACTTTTGCGTTTCCTCCCAATTCTTTGCGCATCCGTGCGACAATCCCTTCCACTTGTCCGACAAACCCGTAAAAAACACCGGCCTGCATACTTTCTACCGTGTTATGACAGATAACGCCGTCCGTACGGCGCAATTCAATACGGGGCAGCTTAGCCGTGCGTTGGACAAGCGCTTCCGTCGAGATGCCGACGCCCGGACAGATGGAACCTCCCAAATAAGCACCCTTGCCGTCAACGGCACAGAACGTCGTCGCCGTACCGAAATCGACAATGATTACAGGGCCGCCATATTTATCATATGCCGCCACGGCATTGACAATGCGGTCGGCACCGACTTCCCGCGGATTGTCATAACGGATATCCATACCCGTCTTTACACCCGGTCCGATGACAAGCGGTGAAATGCCGAAGTAACGTTGACACATCCGTTCCAGCGTCGGCATAATCGGGGGCACTACCGAAGAAATGATAACCGCATCGATGGAATCGGCACTGATTTCGTTCCAAAAGAAAAGATTGCGGATCAATACTCCGTACTCATCGGTCGTGCGAAGACGGTCCGTAGATATTCGCCAGTGATCCAGGAGCTCCGTTCCTTTATAAATACCGAGAACTATATTTGTATTGCCTACATCAATAACCAGTAACATGCTGTTCCTTCTCCCTATACTTCGATTTACATCGTTACTACTATAACAAAGTTCAGCGAAAAAGAACAGCTTTTCAACTTAAATCTATACCCGCCTTTGCCAGGATTTTTAAAATGCGGCGCCCCGCAACGACGGCCGCCGCCAGTTTAAGTAAATCAAAAATAATAAAAGGGGCGGCACAGGCCGCAAAAGCATCACTCACGGACAGGGACTTGCCGAGGATATAATTGTATTCCGCCCAAAACCCGGCGACGCCGAGGAAGTAGACGAACGCAAGCGAAACAGCGCCGCCGAGGAAGGATACAAAAAAATTCTTTACCCGTACGCGGCCGCATATCCAGGCATGAACGATAAAACCGAAAAAGAAGCCGATAAGCGGTCCGAAAACAACAGACAGGCCCCCCTGTGCCATAGCGAAGACAGGCAACCCGAATGCGCCTAAAAGGATCCAAATCAAAACGGCGAACGCCCCGCGCTTCGCCCCTAATACAATACCGGCCAGCGTTACAGCAAAAATCTGCAGTGTATGCGGCACCGGCCCGATAAGCACGGAAAATTGTGAAAAAACTGCTATAAGGGCCGCAAAAATCGCAATGGCTGTCATAGTACGGATAGACATAAAAACCTCCTGAACGATACGTTGACTCCATCTTATCAAACAGGCGGTTTTATTGTCAACTTAATTATCTAATAATTATATTAACAATTATTTTGCCCGTACGCGCACATCGCCGGCGACAACACGTTCCATCCCCTTCTCACTCATGACAAGCAGATTCCCGTCCCCGTCAATATCAACGGCCCGGCCGATAAGTGTTTCCCGCGGCAAGGTAACTTCAACAGTCTTTCCCAATGTGGATGACAAGATACGCCATTCGTCGAGAATTGATGAAAATCCTTCTTTTTTTGCTTTTTCATAGTACTTCTCCAGCGACTCCATAACGGCCCGCCACAACTCGTTACGGCTTACGATAATGCCTTCAGCGGCAAAACTGGTCGCGCCGGCCCGTATTTCTTCCGGCATTTCATCAAGCGTAACGGTTGTATTAATTCCTATGCCCAGGACAACATAGCCTACTTGTTCCATTGTCGCACTGAGCTCCGTCAAAATACCGACGATCTTCTTGCCGTTGACCAGCAAGTCATTCGGCCATTTAATGACACAGCCGGCCAGGCCGAACCGATGCAGGGTACGCGTTACGGCAATAGCTGCAAGCAAGGTTATCTTGGAAACTTCTATCGGCGGAAAAGGCGGCCGTAAAATAACGGAAAACCAAAGTCCCTTGGCGTAGGGCGAATAAAACGACCGTTCAAGGCGCCCTTTCCCGCCCGACTGTTCTTCAGCCGCAACGACCGTCCCCTCAGCAGCCCCCTTGTCGGCAAGCTCTTTAGCCAACGTATTGGTAGAATCCGCCCGCTCACGATAAACAATTGTCCGGCCGATATTCTTTGTGTGTAAGGATACCGAAACGGCGTCCGCATCAAGTAATTCAGGCACCCCGGTCAGACGATAGCCTTTTTTGGTAAATGATTCGACAATATATCCCTTTTCGCGCAGGGTGCAAATATGCTTCCAAACAGCAGTACGCGTAATTCCCAACACATCGGACAACTTCTGACCTGAAACAAACTCGCCGCGATGTTCCAGCAAATACTCTAAAATATCCTGACGCATAGGCCACCCCTCCGAAGCAAATTGAACAAGACCATTTCAAGCCCTATTTTATCATATTCAGTAAAAGATAAAACCCTTCCGTATTTAACCTGAATTAACACAAAAAATGATCCTGTCCTGCCGACGACATCATGTGTATGCCTTTGAGCCGCCCCGCCTTTTTCCGCCTCCTTTTTCTTGGAAGGGGCAAAGAAAAATACACCTCGCCGGAACGAGGTGCATTACTTTATTCCGTTTCTTTGGAAACAACTGTCGCTTCCTGTTGCGGTGAAGACAGCTCATTGCCCCAGGGACTGACATGCTTTGCCGCAGGGTTCGTTTCTTCCGCTTCAGGCTCCGGTCCTACCTGCGGTCCGGCAGCTTCTTCCTTTTGCTCTTCCGGATTTTCAAGAGATCCGTATGTAATGAGATTTTCCACTTGTTTATGATTGATCGTTTCGACTTCCATCAGGGCCGCCGCCATATTGTTCAAGGCATCACGATGGTCCGTAAGCATTTTGATAACATCATCGTACGCCTGCGTTACCATATCATGCATTTCCGAATCAATCAATTCGGCTACGCCTTCACCGTAATTGCGTTCATGCCCGAGGCTCTTGCCGAGAAATACCTGGTCCTGCTGTTCACCGAAAACCATAGGCCCGAGCTTCGGACTCATGCCGAGACGGGTGATCATCTGACGGACGATACGAGTTACGCTCTGCAGGTCGCCGGACGCTCCGCTGCTGATTTCGTTAAAAACGATTTCTTCAGCCGCACGGCCGCCTAAAGCAACACGAATCTGCGCAAGATAATAAGACTTTGTTTCATACGAACGATCTTCTTCAGGCAACATCATCGTATAGCCGCCTGCACGGCCGCGCGGAATAATCGTGACCTTATGCACGGGATCCGCTTCGGGAAGCAGGTACGCGACGAGCGCGTGGCCCGACTCGTGAATTGCCGTCAAACGTTTTTCTTTTTCACTGATAACATGGCTGCGCCGTTCCGGACCGAAGGCAACTTTTTCACTTGCTTCTTCCAGTTCGGCCATGCCGATGATCTTCTTATCCGCACGGGCAGCCAGGAGAGCCGCTTCATTCAGCAGATTGCTGAGATCGGCGCCGGTAAATCCGGGCGTTTTCTTGGCAATTGTTTTCAAATCGACGTCTTTGCTCAGCGGTTTGCCTTTGGCATGGACGTTAAGAATAGCGACCCGGCCTTGAAGATCCGGACGGTCTACTGTAATCTGCCGATCAAACCGGCCGGGACGCAAAAGCGCCGGATCAAGGATATCCGGTCTGTTCGTTGCGGCAATCGTAATGATGCCCTCATTGGCGCCGAAACCGTCCATTTCAACGAGCAACTGGTTTAACGTCTGTTCTCTTTCATCATGGCCGCCGCCCAGCCCGGCGCCGCGCTGGCGTCCGACCGCATCAATTTCATCAATAAAAATAATACAGGGCGCATTTTTCTTCGCCTGTGAGAAAAGGTCGCGTACGCGGGACGCACCGACGCCGACAAACATTTCCACGAAATCGGAGCCGCTGATACTGAAGAAAGGCACGCCCGCTTCACCGGCTACGGCTCTGGCAAGCAATGTTTTCCCCGTACCCGGCGGGCCGAAGAGAAGGACCCCTTTGGGGATTTTAGCGCCAATAGTATTGTATTTACCGGGGTTACGCAAAAATTCCACGATTTCCGATAATTCTTCTTTTGCTTCATCTGCACCGGCGACATCCTTAAAGGACACTTTCACCTTTCCTTCACCGTGCATTTTGGCATGGCTTTTGCCGAAATTCATGACGCGACTGCCGCCGCCCTGTGTTTGCTGCATAAAAAAGAAAAATACGGCTACAAGGATGAGAATAGGCACAATCGACGCCAACGCATTCATCCACCAGGAAGGCTGTTCAGGCGGTTTAGCCACGACATTGACTTCCGCGTCTTTAAGCGCCGGCATCAACGCCGCATCAGTAGGCGCATAGGTGGTAAAGGACGCACCGTCTTTCAGCTGGCCGGTGATAGCGTGGTCTGCCGTAATCTGAACGGAATCGACCTTCTTCTGCTGCACTTGAGCCATAAAATTCGTATATGTAATTTCAGACTTATCCGGTCTACTGCTGACAACGGCATCAATGATACTTGCCGCCACAACAATAAGAAGTAAATATAAGCCGACATTGCGAACAAATTTACTCAAAATACTGCTCCTTTCTCTCTTACTTCGTTTCTACAGTAAAACTGTGGACATTCCTATGTTACCATACTTAAGCCGATGTCACAATATGCGGGCCTTATAAACAGACTCCTTGAGAATGCCTATGTACGGGATATTACGGTACCGCCCGGCGTAGTCAAGGCCGTATCCCACGACAAAAGCGTCAGGGATCTCAAAGCCATTATAATCGACGGTCACGTTGGCTTTACGGCGCGACGGCTTATTAAGAATTGTCGCTATTTTAACGGATTTTGCACCGCGATCTTCCAAGATCGGTTTAAGCCGGCTCAAGGTCGTACCCGTATCAATAATGTCTTCAACGATAAGTACATCTTTATTTGCGGCATCACTGTCCAAATCTTTGCGGATTTTCACGAAGCCGCTTGAATCGGTAGCGTCTCCGTAGCTGGAACATACCATAAAGTCGAATTCTGTAGGAACTTTAATTTCTCTGGCCAAATCGGAAAAAAATGTTACCGCCCCTTTAAGAATGCAAACGAGCAAAATGGATCTTCCTTCATAATCCGCAGTAATCTGTGCTCCCAGCTCACGCACGCGTGCAGCGATTTCTTCCCTGGTTAACAATACTTTTTCCAAATCCTTATGCATGGTCGTCTCCTCCCGAAACAGTACATACCAGCGGCCCCTTTTTGAGCGCGAGAGGTCGCGTAATGTCCGCACTGCAGCCGCAAAGCCACAAAACGGTATCGCCGTCGCACAGCAGCGGTATATGTCCCCTTCGTTCCGCCGGTATCTTCTTTTCAATCAAATATTTTTTCAAGGTTTTATGGTATGCGCCGCCTATATTGATTGTTTCCCCGCCGCGCCGGTAACGGAGCGTCAGCGGTTTCTCAGCCGGATCGGCCGCCAGAAAAAACTCGTTTGCCGCCAATGCATATCCGTCCGTCAAAACCTTTTGAACGGTCAGTTTCCAGCCGTTCAATTCGTATGTACCCGTACCGGTAACGCCGACGTCGCCCGGCAAGGCCGTGCCGACCGGTTCATCACGCCCGCCGGGGCCGGTAAACCACAGATAGGCACCGCTCCTGTAGACGGTTATCTCCTTCATGCGCACTTGCCGGCCGCTCTGTTTACGCATCAGAGCCAATACCTTTTCCGTAAAATCAAAGGTAAGGTCTTTATCGTTGCCCTTTACAGCCGCGCAGATGCGGCGGACAAGCCGCCGCTGTAACGCTTTGTGAAGTCGCGCAGCCTTAGCGACGGCAAGGCGATATGCGTCATCAAGGCAGACAAGTTCTTTAAAAAGGCGCTCTGTCTGCACGGTCAAACAGTCGTCCTCACTCCCGGCGATCTCGGCAAACCGTCCGAACGCGGCCGCAATATCGGGATTATACGAGCGCAGCAAAGGTACCACATCCAGGCGGATACGATTGCGCAGATATTCCCGGCTCGCATTGCTTTCATCAAAACAGCAGGAAAGATGATTTTCTTCTATATACGACAAAATCTCCTGACGGGTCAAACATAAAAGAGGGCGGATAATATGTCCATTTTTACTTTGCATACCTGTCGCCCCGCCCATGCCGCCGCCGCGAATCAGATGCAAAAGCACAGTCTCAACCTGGTCATCGGCATGATGGCCCACTGCAACGGCGGAAGAGCCGTACTTTCCGGCAAGGTCCGCAAAAAAAGCGTAGCGAACCTCTCGCCCGGCAGCTTCCACGGAAAGACCTTCCGCTTCGGCTAAGGCCTTTACATCGGCATATGTGCTGCAAAAAACAGCGTTTTGTTTTACAGCCGCCGCCTCGACAAATTTCAGTTCCGCAGCCGCTGCGGCCCGCAAGCCGTGATGAACGTACGCAACAATTAATTGTAAGTTATATGATTTTTTCAGGGCTCCCAGTATATGGAGCAACGTCATCGAATCAGGGCCGCCGGAGCAGGCAACGATTACGGTCTGCCCCTCTTTAAGCAGCCCTTCATGATGACAAAAGGACTCAACTTTTTCTAAGATCGTCATAATCAGGGTTTATATATACGGCAGGAATCGTAAAAGGCCTGTTTATAGAAGACGCCCTCCAGCAAATCCCGTTCGCTCACTGTAATTTCATCAATACTATAGTAATCCATATACGATTCGGCAATAACCAGGCCCGCCAAAATAATCGTACTGCGTTGCGCCATAAGACCGGGCACATGTTTGCGTTCCCCATCGCTCATGGAAGCAAGCCGGTGAAGGCACCCCGCCAAATCGGTTTTGGAAAGAACATATCCGTCCACCCGCTCCGGATCATACACGTCCATCCGTGCATCAATGGCCGCCAGCGAAGTAAGCGTACCGCCGACACCGATTAATTTCTCCGGTTTTACAGGCTGCCGCAGCCATGTTTCGTCACATCGTTTCCGGACTTCTTTCAATTCCCGGATCCCCATTTGTTCCGCCGCCGTCAACCGCACTGCACCTAAAGGATAACTGTGCGACCAGGTCACATGACCGTCTTTGCCGAGAGCCACTTCCGTACTGCCCCCGCCGATATCAAGAACGGCGACAACCGTACCGGCAGGGATCGTTGAAACAGCCCCGCAAAAGCTCAGCGCCCCTTCTTCCGCCCCGGAAGCGATACGGCAATGCCAGCCGAAGCGCCACCGCACTTCCGCCAAAAAAGCCTGTCCGTCTCTGGCTTCCCGCACGGCCGACGTGGCGACGGCACAAACGGGAATCCCTTGCAGGTCACGATTCCACTCCTCCATGACGGCAAAAGAATTAACGATACCTTCGGGAGACAAATGCCCCGATTCGTTCAACCCCTTTGCCAAGCGGGTCGTCGCCAGGCGCTTCGGATAAAACCGCCACTGTCCTTTTTTGAATATTCCCTGCATGAGCCTCAGTGAATTAGAGCCGATATCCACAACGGCGTATTCCGTATCTGTCATCACAAGATATCTCCCGGTTCATAAATAAGAAAACAAAAAGAGCATTCCCTCAGGAATACTCCCGTTGCCCGACGTTCCTGCCGGCTCAGTCGGCGCGACGCGCTCCGCGGCCGCCTCTCTTGGATTCTGTATTCCGCTTCAAATCCATGAGCCGTTCATCACTTTCTTTCAAAAACCTGCTCAACCGGTCTTCAAACGATGCCGTTCCGTTAGAACGGCGCTGAGAATCGAATTTACGCTCACGAAATTCCGGTTTCGTCCGGATTTCTTTACGTTCCGTCGGCGCCTGAGCCTGTTTGATAGATAACCCGATCCTGCCTTTGTCATCAACGGATACTATCTTAACCGCCACCTTATCGCCTACTTGTAAGAAGTCATGGACATCTTTTACATATTCATCGGCTACTTCCGAAATATGTACGAGACCGACTTTCTTTTCAGGTAATTCAATAAAAGCGCCGAATTTCGTAATCCCCGTAACGATACCTTCCAGCATATTCTCTGCTTCAATCGCCATCCTGTGTACTAATCCTCCTTGGGCATAAACGCCGAATATTTACTAATTATTATACTATAAGATGTGAAAAATTCAATTAATATTTTAACATAGGCACCGGCCCGCCCTTACTGTTTATACGGGATTTCTCCCTGTTTGACAAGACCGAACTGCGTACGGGCCCTATTGATTAATTCCTCCGGATCGATGAGTTTATCCTTTTCCGCTTTTAAGGCCCGATTTTCTTCCGTCAGCTCCTCTTCCTGTTTAACAGTCGCTTCCATGTCGCCGTGAATTTCCCAAAGCAGGTAAAGACGATTCAGGAGAAAAAGCCCGCCTATGATGAGAATACCGACAATAATACGTTTATATACGGATGTCTCCCGTCTTTTCGGCCGACGACGGCGTACGGTCTTCCTCCGACCGGGGCGGCGCCTTCTGACTTCAGCCATGGTGTCACTCCTTTTACCGTTTCAATTGATGTAATTATCAGTATATCATTAATTGCAGCCCTGATAAAGCCTGCCGCCGCAGCCGACACGGTTTATTTTTATATTTATGCACACCTTTACTTTTCTCTTTTAAAACGGGACCGTCTCTTTTATAATAAAGATACTACCTGATGATGTGAAAGGACGCGACACGAGGATGAAATATAATACACTGACACCTGCAATCCTGTCCGAATTAGAACGGATCGCAGGCGCAAAAAACGTTATTACCGATATAGACCGCCTGCAACCGTACGCACACGATGAAGTGACGGATCCGGCCTATCACCGCCTGCCGGACGCGCTTGTTCTGCCGGAGACAACGGAACAAACGGCAGCTATTGTCAAGCTTGCCAATAAAGAACATTTTCCTGTCGTTCCCCGCGGCGCAGGCACGGGCCTTGCCTGCGGTTCCGTCCCCATCTATGGCGGTCTCGTCGTATCGCTCGAAAAGATGAACCGTATAGAGGAAATCAATGAAGACGCATTGTATGCGGTTGTTGAAGCGGGGGTACGGACATCCGATTTACAGCGGGCGGCTGAAGCGAAAGGGCTGTTTTATGCAGGCGACCCGTGCAGCGGCGACTCCTGTCAGATAGGCGGCAACATCGCCACTAATGCCGGAGGTAACCGAGCCGTGAAATACGGGACGACACGTCACCAGGTTTATGCAGTCACTGTTGTCAACCCTCTCGGCGAAATTGTACAACTCGGCAGCCGTTTAAAAAAGCAGTCCACAGGATACTGCCTGGATCAGCTGATTATCGGCTCGGAAGGGACGTTAGGCATCATTACGAAAGCGACGATTAAACTCCTGCCGAAATTACCTTGCAAGATTGATATTCTCGCCGTGTTTCAAAGCGCCGATGCGGCTATAGACACGGTAAAAGAGATCTTAAAAAACCATATCACGCCGACATGCGTTGAGTTTATGGACAATATTACGCTTCATTCGGTAGAACGGTTCTTACAGACGACACTTCCCGGCAGCTACGTCGGAAATCATCTTATTATCGAACTGGAAGGTGAAACTGAAGACGACCTGGACGATAAAATAATGCGCCTCGATGAAATTTGCACAAAACGGGGGGCTGCCGAAGTGCTCGTCGCCGACTCCGAGCGCATTTGGAAAGCGCGTAAATCCTTTGCCGAAGCAGTGCGCGCCGAGAGCCTGATCGTCTGCAAGGAAGACCTTGTCGTTCCTGTCGACAAAGAACCCGAGCTTTTGCATTTCATCCTCGCTCAGGCCCAAAAATATAATCTCATTACCCGGATTGCGGCTCATGCCGGCGACGGAAATATTCATTTGAATATTTTAAAAAATGAAGATATCCCTTATGAAGAGTGGGAAAAACGCATCGCCAATAACCAGGCGGAATTATACACCTATGTTTACAGTCTCGGCGGGCGCCTCTCCGGCGAGCACGGCATCGGCTACAAACGCCGCGGCTTAATGGAACGGTTCACGGATCCCGTTGAACTTTCTATGATGAAAGCGATAAAGAAAGCGTTGGATCCGAATAATATACTCAATCCCGGTAAAATTTTCAAATTGGACGACTGATTTCGGTATTGCATTTTCAAGCAGGCGTCGGTATAATAATAACGTAAGAAAAATCTTATACAATTATATCTTCAGGGCAGGGTGAAATTCCCGATCGGCGGTACAGTCCGCGAACGCCATGCGTAGATTCGGTGCAACTCCGAAACCGACAGTATAGTCTGGATGAGAGAAGATAGAGTTACGGTATTTTTTATGGTGCAAGCCGTATCGCCCTGATTTCCGTCCGGAATTCAGGGCTTTTATATATTCAGGAGGTCTCAGTATGACACAGAAAAAACAGCACTATAATACGGTAGAGGAAGCAATAGAAGAACTGCGTGCCGGTCATCTCATTATCGTTACAGACGACCCCGATCGTGAAAACGAAGGCGACTTCATCTGTGCCGCGCAATTTTGTACAACGGAAAGCATGAATTTTATGGCAACACACGGGAAGGGATTAATTTGTATGCCCGTCAGCCGTGAATATGCCCGTAAAATGAATTTATCCCCCATGGTAGCGCAAAACACAGATAATCACGAAACAGCATTTACGGTGTCTATAGACCATATTGATACGACAACCGGTATTTCCGCCGTTGAACGCGCCTATACGGCCCGTAAATTAGTTGATGAAAACACACGCCCCGAAGACTTCCGTCGGCCCGGCCATATGTTCCCGCTCATCGCGAAAAAAGGTGGGGTCCTCACGCGTAACGGCCATACAGAAGCAACGGTGGATCTAATGCGCCTCGCCGGCCTTGAGCAGGCCGGCCTCTGCTGTGAAATCATGGCCGATGACGGCACCATGTTGCGCACACCCGGTCTCTGGCAGATAGCCGCAAAATACGGTATCAAATTCATTACCATTAAAGATCTGCAAAACTACTGCCGTCGCCATGACAAGCATGTTGTCCGTGAAGCGGAAGCAGAAATGCCGACACATTACGGTGAATTCAAAATTTTCGGCTATATAAACGACTTAACGGGCGAACATCACGTAGCTCTTGTCAAAGGCAATATCGGCGACGGCAAAGACCTTCTTGTACGCGTTCATTCCGAGTGCCTCACAGGCGATGTTTTCGGCTCCTGCCGCTGCGATTGCGGGGAACAGCTTGCAGCCGCCATGACGCAAATCGACAAGGAAGGCCGCGGCATTCTCCTCTACATGCGCCAGGAAGGCCGCGGCATCGGCCTGATTAACAAACTCAAAGCTTATGCCCTTCAGGAACAAGGATATGATACGGTCGAAGCAAACGAAAAACTGGGCTTCGCTCCGGATCTCCGTGAATATTGGATTGGCGCACAGATCCTTCAGGATTTAGGCGCAAAAGAGATCCGTCTCCTTACGAACAATCCCGAAAAAATTTACGGGCTCGAAGGATTCGGTGTCGAAATTACGAAACGCGTGCCGATTGAAATGGTACCGCAACAATACGACGAATTCTATTTGGAAACAAAGAGAAATAAGATGGGGCATATTCTCCCCCACCTTCACTGAATCGGTAAAAAACGGGTAAGGGGCATATGCCCTTTACCCGTTTGCGTTTATTTACATTATATCGGCCGGCTTCCATTAAAACGGAAACACTCATTTTCCGGCACCAAAAATTTACATGCCGACAACATTTTACATTATTTTCCCGTCAAGTGAAATAACCTTTACGTCAAGCGGAATGGTTTTGCCGCTATACAGTAAGGCGTCCCGCACCATCTGTTCCAGCCCGCCGCAACACGGCACTTCCATTCTGGTCAAGGTGATGCTGCGTAAGCTGTTTGTACGGAAAATTTCGGTAAGTTTGCCCCTGTAATCGGTATCATCCAGTTTCGGGCAAGCTATGAGGACGGTGCGCCCCTTTATGAAATCATCATGAAACCGACCGTATGCATAGGCCGTACAATCGGCTGCAATAAGAAGATCCGCATCGGTAAAGGAAGGCGCGTTGATCGGAACGAGTTTTAATTGTACGGGCCAATGCCGGAGCCGGGATGTGCCTGAAACGGGGGTGCCGTTTTCGGAAGGTGTGATAACGCGCATACGCCGCCCCGGGCAAATTCCTTGACGGGCAGCCTGTGAGGCCGCTACAGCGGCCTCATCATACGGCAAAGCTTCACGTTCTATAATCGTAATTGCTCCTTGCGGACAGGCAGGTAAACAATTTCCGAGCCCGTCGCAATAGTCATCACGCAAAAGTTTGGCCTTGCCGTCCACTATGGCCATCGCTCCTTCATGGCAGGCGGCAACACAAATACCGCAGCCGTTACATTTAGGTTCATCAATATATACTATCTTCCGCAGCATCGTTGAGACTCCCTTTACAGATTTACAGAAAAATGTCGTTTTGTTCGTACGTAAAGTGTAGTACAATTAAATCAATATGTCCGTTGTATTTATAACTGAGGTGTGTAAATGGAAACATATATTCCCCTTTTAAAGCAAACGGCTCTTTTCAACGGGGTCAACGAAAAAGAAACAGAAGCGCTCCTGCAACATATGGAAGCGAAAAAACGTCGTTTTGACAAAGGAAATTTCGTTTTTTATGCAGGCGATAACATCAATGTGATCGGCATTATGTTATCGGGGCTGGCACATATTGTGCAGGAGGATTACTGGGGAAACCGTAACATTCTTACAACCATTCAGCCGGGACAGCTCTTTGGTGAAGCCTTTGCCGCCTTACCTGAAGCTAAAGCCGTCGTCGATGTCATCATTATCGAAAAAGGTGAAATCCTCTTCATCAGTGTTGATTCCCTCATGAACTCAGAAAACGCCTTGCCCGGTGCCGCTCGAAAAGTATTGCGCAACCTGATGGGACTGCTGGCACAAAAAAATCTGCTCCTGGCACAAAAAATACGTTATATTTCACAGCGCTCAACCAGGCAGAAACTCATGGCCTATCTCTCGGATGAAGCGAGAACACACCGCGCCTCCGCCTTTACCATCCCGTTCAACAGGCAGCAATTGGCTGACTTTCTGTCCGTTGACAGAAGCGCTATGTCGGCAGAATTGAGCCGTATGAAAAAAGACGGGCTCATAGATTATAAAAAGGACGAGTTTACACTGCTTCAATAAAAAATATTTTCCGCCGTTCTCATAAAAAGAAAAATCCGTAAATTTTTATCAAGAGTTTACTGCACCCGTTTTCAGCATAATCTTGTCCGCATTGTTGAAAGAGAACGCAATTTCTGACATCCCACCGCCGCGGAAACCGAAAAAATTCATCTCCCAAGGGAAGATAAGCATCGCGACGACGGCCGTCAAAAAAGAAGCACGGACATAGGGCCGTACTTCATATAACTGCATGAAAAACAGAAAGAGCTGCAGATTTAGGCCTGCAGCTCTTTTACTATACGTTCCATTCTTCTTTCAAAGTCGAAAGGCAGAGGAAAGTCTGTGTCGACGTAACCGCCGGAATTTCATTTAATTCTTTCATAATGAATTGTTCCAGATCGTCAGGCGTCTTTACAAGTACCTTCAAAATATAATCGAAAGCGCCTACGATATGATGACATTCCAATACTTCCGGGAAAAGCACTATACGTCTTCGGAATTCATCATCAGTTACGGCACGTTCAACCGTGACCATAATAAATGCCGTCACGTTATAGCCTGTTTTGCGGCGACTCAACTTTACACCGTATCCTTCAATGATCTCGTTATGTTCCATTTTTCGAATACGTTCGGCAACCGCAGGTATTGATAACCCTACAACTTTGCTGATTTCGGTTGCCGATACTTTCCCGTTCTTTTTCAAAATCTCCAGAATATGTTCATCAATATGATCCATGTCTCTACCGCCCTTTGTGAAAAATTTCGTTATATTGCTTTTATTATCTTATATTATAAAAGAAAAGTAAATATTAAATGCAAAATCAGCATTCACTTCATTCAGCTTTCTTTATGGAGCGAAAAACATTATTGTCCATAACGAAAATCACTGTTCAGGTCGGAGAAATATTCTTTAAAACCGTCGGTCATATATACGGTACCGTCTTCGGTCGTAATCTCACCTTCAACGCCGTCGAGTCCGCGCAGAAATTCCAGGCCTCTTTCGGGCCCCAGGACAAAGATGATGGTCGTTATCATATCGCTGAGCATACCGCCGTGTTCAACAGATGCATCGACAAGGACGGAATCACCTATAACTCCGCTTCTCGCAGGCCGTCCCGTCTTCGGGTCGAAAATATGATGATACCGCACGCCGTCCTGTACAAAAAAACGTTCATAATCACCGGATGTGGAGATGCTTTTGTTACTTACGGATACAACCCCTAGATAAACATCTTTTTCATCTTTACGAGGATGTTTAATCCCTATGCGCCACGGCTTTCCTTTCTGATTTGTACCGAGGACGTACATTGAACTGGCTCCCAGATTAATAAGACCGTTTTCAATATGATGCTTTTCATAAATCTTACGCACTTCATCAACGGCAAATCCTTTGGCTATACCGCCGAGGTCCAGGCTCATCCCCGCTTCGGCAAGCATAACACTGTGATCTTCCGGACGAAGGAGAATATTTTTATAGTTGACAAGACGCTCTGCCGCGGCAATTTCTTCATCCGACGGAATATGCTGTTTATCCGTACCGATGCCCCAGAGTTCAGTGACGGCCCCGGTCGTAATATCCCAGGCGCCTTGTGATTTTTCGGAGTAATCTTTTGCAAAAGAGATCATTTCATATATAGCCGGATCCACTTGTATATACTCTTTGCCGGCCGCCGCACGGAGCCTGCTGACATCACTGTCGGGCCGTTGTGAACCGGCCAGTTCGTCCAACTTCTGAATCCTGGCATAACTTTCTTCAACCGCTTCTTTTGCTTCGTCGCCCGTTGCCTTCAAATAAATCGCCGTGTCCATAGCAATACCGTTCTTATCGAAAGACTGCTCCGAACGCAAATTGCATCCGGAGCAGACCAACGACAGAACCGTGAAGGAGACAACAGCGAATAATTTCGTATAGCTTCTTCTGTCCATAAATATTATCCGATCTTTTCTTCACTTTTCGCCGCTTTAACATACGCAGCGATAGCTTTTGTCGGGCACTTGGAAACGCAGGCCGGATCATCGCATTCACGGCAGATTTCCGGATTTACGACAGCCAGGTGTTCAACCACCTTAACACCGCCTTCATGAGTGCAGTTGCGGACACAAAGACCGCAGCCGATACATGCGGCGGAGCAGGATTTTTTAGCGACCGCGCCCGCTTCTTTGGAGCTGCAGCTTACACTGACCTTGGCACTGACCGGCAATAACTCGATAACGTGGTTCGGGCAGACACTGGCACACTTGCCGCAGCCGGTACAGAGCAGCTTATCAACCTGCGGAAGACCGTTAGCCCCCATTGTCATGGCGCCGAAGGGGCAATTACGCACACAGTTGCCGAAACCGAGACACCCGAACTTACAGGATTTCGGGCCCTGTTGAATCTGTTTTGCAGCGGCGCAGTCATGAACCCCTTTATATTCATAAGACATTTTGGCAATACCGATACCGCCGCGGCATTTAACATGGGCAAACTTGGCTTCGGCCGCTTCCGCAACCTTACCGGTAAGTCTGGCGACTTCCGCGGCGACTTCCGCTTTGCCGGGAACACAGAGATTAGGCGGAACATCCGGATCATTAACAACGGCTTCCGCATATTTAGCGCAACCTGCATAACCGCAGGCACCGCATTGCCCCTGAGGCAATGCTTCTTTAACTTCGCCGATGAGAGGGTTTTCTTCCATGGCGAACTTTTTATCTGCGACGGCGAGGACAAAACCGAAGACGACGCCTACACAGACCATAATAACGATAGCCATTATGGAAATAAATAAGGTTTCGTTCATAATGTTATGTCACCTCTTATCTTATAACATGCCGGAAAAGCCGAGGAAAGCCAGGGACAACATGCCGGCCACTACAAATGCAATCGGGGTCCCTTTCATCGCTGCAGGAACGTCGGCAAAATCAAGTTTTTCACGGGCACTCGCCATGAGGATCAGCGCGAGGGCGAAACCGATACCGGAACCGACTGCAAAAACAATGTTTTCAATAAAATCATAGTTATTGGTAACACTCAATACGGGTACGGACAATACGATACAGTTCGTAGCGATAAGCATGAGGTAAATCCCCCACATATTATACAACGTGGGCGATTCTTTTTTAATGATGATTTCCAATAACTGTACAAAACTGGCAATAAGTACAACGAATGTAATCGTACGCAGGAAGGTAAGATCAAGCGGTACGAGAACGAAATTATAAACCAACCAAGCCAAAATCGTGCTTAACGTAATAACGGAAGTTACGGCAAACCCCATACCGATGGAAGCATTTAAGTTTTTAGAAACCCCGAAGAAAATACACAAGCCCAGGAACTTGGTCAGTACGAAGTTGTTAATCAATACTGCACCGATAAACAGCGTTAAGTATTCACCCATTATGCTTCACTCCCTTCAAGTTCTTTCAACAGCCGTGCTTTTTCACGTTTCTGGTTCCAAACTTTAAAGCCTGCCATGATAAAGCCGATGAGCATAAACGCTCCGGGCGGCAACGCCATAATCAGAGCCGGCTGGTACCAGTCACCGAATACGGGAATACCGAAGAGGGAGCCGTTCCCCAGGATTTCACGAACAAAGGAAATGAGGAACATGGCAATGGTGAAGCCGACGCCCATACCCATGCCGTCCAGGAAAGAAACGACAACGCCGTTCTTCGAAGCAACGGATTCCGCACGAGCCAGGATGATCGCAAATACGACGACCAAGTCAAGGTATACGCCCAACGCTTTATAGAGGTCGGGAGCAAATGCCTGGAGAAAGAGTTGCACGCAGGTTACGATAGTGGCGATACAGGTAATATATACAGGCACGCGAACCTTTTTATTAATAGTCTTGCGAATAATGGAAACTACAACGTTATTACAAGTAATAACGAACCATACAGTGAGCCCCATGGTTAACCCGTTGATGACGCTCGTCGTTACGGCGAGACCGGGGCACAAGCTCAAGGCCAATACGAAGTACGGGTTTTCTTCAATAATACCTCTACTGAATATTTTCCATAAACTCATGATTAGTTCCCCCCTAACTTCGCTGCTTTTTCAACAGCTTCTTTTACGCCGCGAGTAACTGCACGGGAAGAAATGGTAGCGCCGGTCATAGCCTGAATGTGTTTCGTGTCGCTATGCTCTTTCGTGACTTCCAGGCTGTCGATTTTTTTACCTTTGAACTGATCCCGGAATTTCGGTTTTGAAGCATTATCACCCAAACCCGGAGTTTCATTGTGTTCAAGCATCGTATAATCCATTACGGAACCGTCTAAGGCCACGGCCGTCAGCAACTTGATGGGACCGCCGTATCCTTTTGGTTCGGTAGGTATTACATAGGCAATTGTCTTGCCGTCTTTCTGCGCAAAATATGTATCTTTTTCGCCGGGAACTTCAGCAAATTTTTCCGCATCGGGAACGAGGGCTTTCATTGAATCCTGTTTCATCTGTTCCGCTTTAACTTTGGCAATCGGGCCGGTTACATAATAAACCGCACCGATGATGCAGCCGGATACTAAGCAAGTGAGGATAAGATTAAGGGCAATCTTAAAAATGTTGTTTCCAGTAGTTTCGGACATCTTACTTTGCCTCCTTTGCCTTGACCGAACCGAAGATTTTCGGTTTAACGATACGGTCAATTAAGGGTGTTACGGCATTCATCAAAAGGATGGAATAGCAGACCCCTTCGGGATAGCCGCCGAGGAGACGAATCAAAACGGTGAGAACGCCTGCACCGACTGCGAAGATGATCTGGCCCTTCAACGTGATAGGTGCCGTTACCATATCGGTTGACATGAAGAACGCGCCGATGATCAAACCGCCTGCCATCATATGGAAAATCGGGTCGCCCGTAAAGAGGCCGCCCGCAGCATGCGCGCCTACCGCACCGCCAAAGATCCACATGAGAATACCTACCGTGGCAATCATAGCAAAGGTAGCCTGCCATTTCACGTACCCTTTGTACATAAGATATAAGCCGCCGAGAATGAGAAGTACAGTAGACGTTTCACCCATAGAACCGTTACGGAAACCGAGGAACATGTTCTGATACATTATCATCGGATCGTTACCGAAAAGCTGAAGCAATGCATCATACCCGCCCTGTTTTAAAACGTTAAGCGGAGTTGCGCCGGCAACACCGTCGATGATGCTGCCGTCAACCTGTGTCCATGTCGTCATGGCGACCGGCCAGGATACCATCAACCCTGCACGGCCGATATGGGCGGGATTGAAAAGGTTATAGCCTAAACCGCCCATAGCCTGCTTGCAGACTACAATAGCGATAAAGGAACCGATAATGCTCATCCACCACGGCAGGGTCGGAGGACAGCACATAGCTAATAAAAGACCTGTAATAACAGCGCTGCCGTCATTGACGGTAATTTTCTTATGCATGAACTTTTCCCAAGCCCATTCAAAGAACACTGCCGATACGATAGCGACAATAACATTAAGTAACGCATTCATTCCGAAGTAATATACACCGAAAGCTGCTGCCGGCACAAGAGTTGCCACAACAGTCCACATAATCTTGGGGATGGATTCATTACAACGGACATGCGGTGAGGAGGACACAGTCAGAACGACTTCTTGTGTACTCTGTTCCATAATTATCCCTTCTTCCATTTAAGACTAGCCTATTTGGCTTCTGCTTTTGCCTTTGCAGCTTGCTGCTGTGCTTTTACCTGCGCTTTCGCGTTACGGATGTACTGAACGATGTTGCGTTTAGCCGGACATACATAGACACAGCTGCCGCATTCAACACAGTTCATGACACCATATTCCATACACTTGTCCCAGGCTTCGCAAGACGAAAAAATACTGAGCTGACTCGGAATAAGCCCCATAGGACATGCATCTACACAACGGCCGCAGCGAATACAGGGATCTTCCACGCCGACCTGGCATTTTTCCGGCGACAATGCAAGAATACCCGATACGCCCTTGGCAACGGGAACATCCAGCTGAAACTGAGCGAGTCCCATCATCGGGCCGCCGGCAATTACACGATCCGGCTGGCTTGAGAAGCCGCCGCAGTAATCAATGGCATATTGGAAAGGGGTGCCGATTCTCAAGGAAAGATTCTTCGGTTCTTTTATACAGTCGCCTGTAACCGTCGTTACACGTTCAATGAACGGAATCCCGTGACATACGGCGTCGGTAATGGCAATTACCGTACCTACGTTGCTGACTACGCAGCCCACATCCATCGGCAGGCCGCCCGGCTCAACTTCACGGTCAGTCACCGCTTTAATGAGCATTTTTTCAGCACCCTGCGGATATTTCGTCGGCAACGCCTCAACTGTAACTTCCGGTACACTCGCAAATGCTTCCGTCAATACTTTGACGGCTTCCGGTTTGTTATCTTCAATGCCGATATATCCTTTGTCAACGCCTAAAGCTTTCATACAGATCTGAACGCCTGTAACGAGTTTTTCGGCCTGTTCAAGCATGAGCCGATAGTCACAGGTCAAATAGGGTTCACATTCGGCGGCATTGACAATAAACGTATCAACCGGTTTGTTCGGCGTCAATTTGACATGCGCCGGGAATGTAGCGCCGCCGCAGCCTACGACGCCGCCTTTCTTGATGCGTTCAACGATTTCCGTCTTATCAAGCTGCCGCCAATCTTTTTCGTCCGGCAAGCCGTCAGCCCATTCGTCGAGGCCGTCGGCTTTGATAACGACGGACATACAGGTAACCATCATGTTGTGCGGCATAGGAGCCACTTTGACAACTTCACCGGAAGTGGATGCATGGATATCGGCATGCAGGAACGCGTCACTTGTCCCTATAAGTTGGCCTTTTTTCACGTGGTCGCCAACCTTGACGGTCGGAGTACAGGGGGCGCCGAAGTGCTGGCTCATAGGGATGACTACTTCATCCGGTATTGCCGGGGTTTCGATGGCTTTGTCCTTGGCATAAGCCTTGCCGTCATCAGGATGAACCCCGCCGATAAAGCTTTTCATCATCTGAAATCACCTCAATATAAAAAATACGAATGAAAAAATAATGAAGACTGAACAAAAATCTTAAGGTTCGGATCAAAGTATCATGCCGTAAATACGAGGCAACGTTTTCCGATTGTCAGAGAATGTCTTGTACCGTCCATTCAGCATAGCTTGCGAAACCGCACGGATGATTTCCGGAAATAATTCATTATTTCTTATTTGCATAAATATCCATTTTTAGGGTTCCCATCGTTTTGTATATTCACGGAACAATGGGATTTCTCCAACAGTCTATAAGAGGAAACCTTATTCTGATTTTACGCATACCTATTCCAGCAGGCATGACCTTTTGAATCAATTACCTTTTCAATCGCTTACATTATATCATTATAAATACCATTATTCAACGTGAAAATCGGCTCAATCACACGTTTATACAGCAAAAAATGCATATTGATAGACTATATCAATATGCATTAAAATGTACTGTCACGGTATATTTTTCTGTATAAAAGATGACTTTCCCGCTCCACTTACATTCGCATAAGCCTTTATCTTTATTCTCTCATTTGCGGCAGAATTGTCACGCATACGTCTTATGCAAATAGCGAAAAGCGGCGGCAATATTATAAATTTATTTCCATCAAAACCGATCTATATTAATTTTCTTTAAATTCCAAAGCCGCTTTAATCAATCCTTTGAAAAGCGGATGGGCGTTTGTCGGTCTGGATTTAAACTCCGGATGAAACTGACATCCTACGAACCAGGGATGATCGGCAACTTCAACGATTTCCACGAGCCTGTCGTCGGGAGACGTGCCGGAAATGACGAGACCCGCAGCGGTTAACTCTTTACGGTACTTATTATTAAATTCCCAGCGATGGCGATGGCGCTCGTAAATTAAATCTTCCCCGTATACTTCACGCGCTTTCGTACCTTCAGCAAGCTTGCACGGATAGAGACCGAGCCGCATGGTACCGCCTTTTTCAGAAATATCCACCTGATCCGCCATAAGATCGATGACGGGATAGGGAGCGGCTTCATCAAATTCCGTCGAATTGGCCCCGCCCATGCCGCAAACATTGCGGGCAAATTCCATGACGGAAGATTGCATGCCCAGACAAAGACCGAGGAACGGCACCTTATTTTCACGGGCATATTGTATCGTCCGAACCTTGCCTTCGACGCCGCGGCCGCCGAACCCGCCGGGAACGACAATTCCGTCTATTCCGTTAAACACCGCTGCCAGGTCGGCATCTTCACTTTCAAGCGCTTCCGAATCGATCCAGTGAATATTCACCTTCGCTTTATGAGCAATACCGGCATGGCTCAATGCCTCCGCCACGCTGAGGTACGCATCATGGAGGGTGACATATTTACCGACAAGAGCAACTTCAACCTCTTTTTCCGCATTGTAAATATGATAGACCATTTCCTCCCAATCGGCCATATTACAAGGCGTATCGGGGAGCGCCAATTTATGAAGAACAATTTTGTCAAGACCTTCTTCCGCAAGAAGCAGCGGCACTTCATAAATGCTGTCGAGGGTGCGGTTTTGAATAACCGCCTCTTTATCAATGTCACAGAAGAGAGCCAGTTTTTCCTTCATTTCTTCGGACAAGGGCTTTTCCGAACGGCAAACGATAACATCCGGCTGGATGCCGATACTGCGCAACTCTTTCACACTGTGCTGTGTAGGTTTTGTCTTCAGCTCGCCGGCCGCGCCTATATACGGGACAAGCGTCACGTGGATATAAAGCACGTCATTACGGCCTACTTCCTTTTTAATCTGCCGGATAGCCTCCAGGAACGGCAAACTTTCAATATCGCCTACCGTACCGCCGATCTCCGTAATGACGATATCCGCATTATCATCATCACCTACACGATGCACATTCTTTTTAATCTCATTCGTAATATGAGGAATAACCTGAACGGTAGAACCGAGGTAGTCGCCGCGGCGTTCTTTTTGAAGGACGGACCAATAAATTTTGCCGGTTGTAACATTGGAATTCTTACCGAGATTAATATCGATAAAGCGTTCATAATGTCCTAAATCCAAATCCGTTTCCGTGCCGTCATCAGTGACAAATACTTCACCGTGCTGGTAAGGGCTCATCGTACCGGGATCGATGTTGATATACGGGTCAAACTTCTGAATCGTCACCTTATAGCCGCGGTTTTTCAACAGACGCCCCAAAGATGCCGCCGTAATCCCCTTTCCCAACGAAGATACAACACCGCCTGTCACAAATATATATTTAGCCATGATTCCTCCCTGTCCGGCTTACGCCTTCTCTGCACTAAAGACTGTATAAACTGCTACCGGTTGCGCCGATATGATTACATCTTCTCAGGCGCCGAAATACCCAATACGGCCAAACTGTTGGCAATGGTAATCTGAACCGCCGTAACCAAAGCAAGACGCGCTTCTTCCAACTCCTTATCGGACTGGATAATGTGACAATTATTATAAAATGCATGGAAAAGGCCTGCCAATTCATAAACAAAGCGGGCAATACGGTGCGGCGCTCTGTCGGCCGCAGCCGTTTGTATCTCTTCAGGATAGGCGGATATTTTTTTAATGAGCTCCAATTCCCGTTCTTCCTGCAATTTGTTCCATACGACATTTTTCCAGGTCATATCGAACGTATCGCCGTTTTCGGCAACCTGTCTGTATATGCTGAAAATCCTGGCATTGGCATACTGAATATAGTAAACGGGATTTTCATTACTGTGCGACGTAGCCAGATCCAAATCGAAATCAAGCTGTGTATCAAGAGACCGCATAATAAAGAAATAACGTGCCGCGTCGGTACCGACTTCTTCAATAAGTTCATTAAGAGTAATCGCCCGGCCCGTACGTTTGGACATCTTGACGAGCTCACCGTTCCGAAAGAGACTGACCATCTGAAGCAGCAGAATTTCAAGCTTATCCGCATCAAATCCCAACGCTTCCATGGCGGCTTTAACGCGGGCCACATACCCGTGATGATCGGCGCCCCAGATATTAATCATCTTCTTAAAGCCGCGTTCATACTTGTTTTTATGATAGGCAATATCGGCCGCCAAGTAAGTAGGCACTCCGTTATCGCGAATGACCACGCGGTCTTTATCATCGCCGTAAGCCGACGATTTCAGCCAAAGCGCTCCGTCTTTCTCATAAATATTGCCGTTTGCTTTTAATGTTTCACAGGCTTCACGAATCGCTTCCGGATGAAGACTTCGCTCACTGAACCATTTATCATACGTTACATTGAAATTTTCCAAATCGCGCTTTAAAGCCTTCAATTTTTCCTCATATGCACGATTCTTAAAAATAACAAGACGTTCCGCTTCGTCCAGCTGAAGATATCTATCGCCGTCCTGCTCAATAATGGCGCGCGCCGTTTCAATAATGTCCGCACCGTGATAGCCGTTTTCCGGAATTTTTGAAGGTTTCCCCAAAAGCTCCAAATAGCGGGCGTTAACGGATACGGCCAAATTATCCATCTGGTTGCCTGCGTCATTAATATAGTATTCAGATTGTACGTTATAGCCGGCCGCACGCAAGAGATTTACGAGGGCACTGCCGTAAGCGGCGCCGCGGCCGTGTCCCACATGAAGAGGCCCCGTCGGATTGGCACTGACATACTCCACCTGAACCGTATCGTCTTCACGCAGAGGAGCCGTGCCGTACTTTCCGCCGGCCGCCAGAATGTCCTGCAGTGTATCATACATAAGATCATGCTTTAAAAAAAAGTTAATGAAACCTGCTCCGGCAACATCCGCTTTCAAAAGCCAGGGCGCTTTCAAATGTCTGAGGATAACGGCAGCTATATCACGCGGCGATTTACGGGCCGTGCGAGCGGACTGCATGGCAATGTTAGTCGCAAAGTCGCCGAATTCTTTCTGCGGCGGAACTTCCAGGAGGACAGACGGGTATTCACCTGCCGGCAAATCCCCTTCCCGGACGGCAGCCTGCACTGCCGCTTCAATCCCCTGTTTTACCGTTTCTTTCATTTCCATTAAGCCTTATCCTCCCGCACAGTGATAATTAACTGATTATATATTGATGCCAGTTCTCCCAGAAGAACGTCATAAGCCAAATAAATCTCACCTATACCGTCATGTAAATCGACTTTTATTTCATAGGTTTTCATGCTTATTTCCATTGAACCGAAAGGTGTTTGATAAATTGATTTTCGCACCTTGCCGACAGCGTATTCCTGACGGTTACGAACCTTGCCGAGGCGCAATAAGACGAGCGTTCCGTCGGCTGCCAGTTTAATAACCGTCGTCACGCCCTCCATGCCGGTAATCTCGCTTTCTTTATAAACGAAATACCGAGCCCGCTCCTTCTCATAATATTTACCCGCCGAAACGAGTTCCAACTTTATCTCTTCCCCGCTGTTATCTCGCTGGATACTGGTAACGCTGACTAAAACCCGCTTCAATTCGGCTTCAACTCTTCCTATGAATAATCTAACGTTACTATTATATACTACTTACAGGTAAAAATAAACTTTTATTTACAGGCCTTCAATGAGACGAGGGCCGGTATTTTTCGGCATATACGACTGCCGCAATATTTTATTTCACCGTATTCTTGCGTCAATCAGTCAAAAAAATATGAAAAAACGCGAAACACCTCCGCCATATGGCGGAGGTGGCGGTTCAGACGGCTGTCCGGCCTTCTTTAAAAACAAGGCCCGTCTTAGGATCGACTTTTTCAAGCCATCGTAAATCATACGGTTCATATACCACTTTTTCATAAGCCGGTACATCAAGGAGCGTCCCGTCCCAGTCGGAATGAATCTCGCCGGTCTGTTTAATAAGAATATCATACAAAATATCGTAGGTCATACCGTCTGCGGGATCTTTTTCAACTATCGTACTGTACGGCAAGGTCTTATGATACGTAAGCTCCAATCCTTTATAATCAAAATGAAACCCGCAGCGCATACGGCAGCCGTCAAGACCGCGATATACGGCAATTTCCTTTAAATCAAGCAAAATCTTATCATGATCCGCCTCATACAAATTGTCAGGTGTCGTTTCCGTATAATCGAAACGAAATTGGATAGATGCGCCCGGCACGGCCCTGAAGCGTTCCAAATAAGGAATTATGTCCTTTTTCGGATAGTTCTTATACAAAACACAATTTATGCGGAAGGGAACGGCCAAGCGGTTTAAAAGGCCGTCATTCGACTCAACGACATAATGCTGCATATGGCGGGATACATTAATACACGTAATCTTATCTTTATTACGCGCCGTAAAAGCAATTATATCGTCTTCTGTCTGCAATGCAGAAACGGGCAGAGTCGTGTTGATATATACCTTGTGCGTCGGCGGGATAATATCCAGCATTTGCTGCAAAACCCGCAAATCCGCGAACGGCTCTCCGCCCGTAAAAACAAAATCACAATATGGTGTAATCGCATCCATACGCTGAATACTTTCACAAATTTTTTCAGCAGAAAATCTTGTGGGATCATCATATTCCGCTTTATTAATACAAAAAGGGCAATTATTTAAACAATTATACGGAACGAATACGGTTACGGTCGCACCGCCCTCACGGGTTTTGTAAGGGCGTACTCTCGCCGCAGCGAGCGTCCCCGTCAACTTTTCCGTTTCCACAGTCATAACTATCTCCTTACCGTGACCGTCAATGGCGATCATGCATTTATTTCATAGATACGTGTAACTCGTCGGCAACACGACGACCGTCCTGAAAACCGACTGTTGTAGTACCTATTCTACCATATATTCGAATTGCGTTAAAGGGCCGTCAAAACGATTTCCCAAGCCTGCATGGAAGTAAAATGAAAAAGAAGCGGTCTGAACAAGATCGCTCCTTAAACATTAAAGAATACCGGCGCCGTTCCCCGCTCCATTTTGCATACGCTTCGGATAAATCGGTAAAATCTGCTGCAGGCAAGATCTAAACCGCTTCATAGAGAGAATTGCCCATACCGACAAGAAGGTCAAAACACTCAAGCGTATTGAGCCATCCCGGCGGAAGAGCGCCGACGCCGTAAATAGTCCCGGCCAAACTGCCGCAAACAGTACCGCATGAATTACTGTCATCATCATGGTTGCACGCCATAATCACGGCGCTGCGCAAATTGTCGGTTTTTAAGAGACAATAAACGGCGACGGCAAGGATCCCGGCCGCATGCTTACTGTCACAGAGGTTCCGGATACTTTCAATAGGCAGCCGCTCCGAATCAGCTTCACTCAGCGCCAGCTCCAAACGTTGCGCCGTAATCTCGCCGCCTTCTTCCCGCCGTGTGAAGGACGCTATGCGCAGCACCGCATCACGTAAGGGAAGCCCTTCCGACAATAACGCGACAAGTGCGGAAAATGCGCCTGTCGTGATGACCGCTTCCGCCCCGCCATGCGTAAGAAAAGCAGTAGCGCAGCCGACATAAAAAGCCTTCTTCGGATTGTTGCAATAATATAGCCCAATCGGGGCCGCCCGTTTCACCGCGCCGCCGCTCTTACTGGAGTTCGGTACTTCGTGCGCAGCAAAGGACACACCCGTTGCCAAGGACATAAGGCAGGTCTTACCCGGTGCCCGCCGCGCATACAACTCCTCCGTCCCCATGAGATTATATCCCCATTTACTCTCATGAGGCTGTTGTTTCATCCAATCCGTCTGTTCCGGTTTAACAATTCGTTCCGTCTGCGTATAATACCAACGCATATAAGAGCGAAAAATACGTTCCACCGGATCCGCGCCGTCCTGATCCGCCCAAAGGAGTCCGTCTGCCGTAAAAAGCGCCAATTGAGTATCATCGGAAATAACAGCCTTATTACCTTCTTTTTTGCATTTCAAAATTGTTCGCAGCCCGTGGGGGCCGTATTTTTGCTGAATCGCTTTAAGACTGTCAAATTCGATAACATAGCCGAGTGCATCGCCTGCCGCTCCGCCGAGCATACAGCCCGTAAACCTCTCTTTCCTTTCCATAACGCGTTCCCTCCGTTAGACAACAGCGACTGCGAACATTTATGAAAGTGTTGAAAAATCGCTTTACTTTCTATGATAACTATTATATAATAATTAATTTTAATTATAGCAATGTCATTTTCTAATTGCAATAACCTTGCCAACTCCGTATATTGACCGTAAAAAAACGGTGCATCATGAATATTCCAAATGATGCACCGCAGATATAGTATTAGACCACTTATCCTTCAATATGCTTTTTCCAAATGTCCCGTACGGATGTGTGAAAATACAGGAAATACGAACACACGACGCCAATCATGGCCTGTAATATTTCAAAAGGCAATTTTATCAGCGAATATTCGGGCGTACTGTACACATATGCTCTGCCCAACGAATACCCCGTAACCATGATAACGGCGCCGACCATAAGCGCCATGATAATTTTTCCGCGTGATTTTCCGCCTTTTGTTCGCGCAATGATGTATGCTATCGCTCCGGCCTGAATACCGTGTGTTACCAGGGAAACAAACATCGGCGCCGGATAGAAGAAGAAATCTCCGAGAAAAGCCCCTATACCGCCGACGAAAAGAGCTTCCTTAGGGGTAAACAGAAGCGCCGCCAGACAGATAACAATATCGTTGATGTACAGATGTCCGCCCGGAACGGGAATGCCGAATGAACTGAGAGCTATATTCATAGCCATAAAAAGTGCCGCCATGGTCAATCGCTTCGTCGATATAATTGACTCCGCCGCAGTCGTACTCGGTTTCGATTTCATCATATCACCTCTCCGACAGTTATTATACCGCATCTCTGACTATATAAAAATATACAGAAATATATATTTATATATAGTACAGTTTTACGTGTAAAGAAAACTCCCGCCGCTGACGCGACGGGAGTCACGGCGGTCAGTCTGCCGCCTGCCTTACTGTTCGATTTCCGATACGACACCGGCGCCTACAGTCCGGCCCCCTTCGCGAATAGCGAAGCGCAGCCCTACTTCAATGGCGATCGGCGTAATCAGTTCCACTTCCATTTTTACGTTGTCCCCGGGCATGCACATTTCTACCCCTTCCGGTAGTTGGATAACGCCCGTTACGTCCGTCGTCCTGAAGTAGAACTGCGGACGATAGTTCGTGAAGAACGGCGTGTGCCGCCCTCCTTCGTCTTTCGTCAGCACGTATACCTGTGCCTTGAATTTCGTGTGCGGATGTATCGAGCCCGGTTTGGCCAGTACCTGTCCCCGTTCGATCTCTTTCCGGTCTATCCCTCGCAGCAAGGCCCCGATGTTGTCGCCCGCTTCCGCCATATCAAGCAGTTTCCGGAACATTTCTACGCCCGTTACTACCGTCGATTTGGCTTCCGCCTGCATCCCGACGATTTCTACCGTATCCCCTACTTTTACCGTTCCCCGTTCTACTCGGCCCGTTGCTACCGTACCGCGGCCGGTAATCGTGAATACGTCTTCTATCGGCATCAGGAACGGCTGGTCCGTCGGCCGGTCCGGTGTCGGAATGTAGTCGTCTACCGCATCCATCAGGTCCAGGATCGCTTTCTTCGCCTCTTCGTCTCCTTCAAGGGCTTTCAGCGCGGACCCTACGATGATGGGGATTTCATCTCCCGGGAAATCGTACGAGCTCAACAGTTCCCGCACTTCCATTTCTACGAGTTCTATCAGTTCCGGATCATCTACCTGGTCCGCTTTGTTCAAGAAGACTACCATGGCCGGTACACCTACCTGTCGTGCCAGCAGAATGTGTTCCCGCGTCTGCGGCATCGGGCCGTCCGCCGCCGATACCACCAGGATCGCCCCGTCCATCTGCGCCGCCCCCGTGATCATGTTCTTTACATAATCGGCGTGCCCCGGGCAGTCCACGTGCGCGTAGTGCCGTTTGTCCGTTTGGTATTCCACGTGCGCCGTATTGATCGTTATCCCTCGTTCCCGTTCTTCCGGCGCTTTATCGATATTCGCATAGTCCGAGAATTCCGCATAGCCTTTTTCCGACAATACTTTCGTGATGGCCGCCGTCAATGTCGTTTTGCCATGGTCTACGTGCCCGATTGTCCCTATATTGACATGCGGTTTCGTTCTTTCGTATTTTTCTTTTGCCATTTTTCATTTCCTCCAATACGCTTAAAATTTAGCCTTTTTCATTGATAACTTTTTCCGCTACGTTCCTGGGAACTTCTTCGTAGTGGTCGAAAGTCATTGTATAAACGCCGCGACCTTGAGTCTTGGAACGCAAGTCCGTCGCATAACCGAACATTTCGGCCAGGGGTACAAAAGCATTGATATGTTCGGCGCCACTGCGCATTTCCATGCCTTCCACGCGGCCGCGGCGAGAGTTCAGGTCACCGATAACGTCTCCCATATAATCTTCAGGAACAACAACTTCCACTTTTACATACGGTTCGAGAAGAACGGGATCCGCTTTGCGGGCACCTTCTTTGAAACCTATGGAACCGGCAATCTTGAAAGCCATTTCCGAGGAGTCGACATCATGATATGAACCGTCGAAAACGATAACCTTAATGTCCACCATCGGGAAGCCGGCAAGGACGCCCGTTTCCATAGCTTCTTTAACACCCGCTTCTACGGAACCGATATATTCGCGAGGAATAGCGCCGCCGACGATTTTGTTCTCAAATTCAAAGCCTGCGCCCGGCTCCTGCGGAACCAGTTCAAGCCAGCAGTCGCCGTACTGACCGCGACCGCCGGACTGACGGACGAAACGGCCTTCCTGTTTAACGGTCTTGCGGATTGTTTCGCGGTAAGCAACCTGCGGCTTGCCGACATTGGCTTCGACTTTAAATTCACGAGCCATACGGTCAACGATGATATCCAAGTGAAGTTCGCCCATGCCGGAAATAATCGTCTGCCCCGTCTCGGCATCCGTTTTAACTTTGAACGTCGGGTCTTCTTCAGCCAAACGCGAAAGGGCAACGCCCATCTTTTCCTGGTCGGCTTTTGTCTTCGGTTCAACGGCAACGGAAATAACCGGTTCGGGAAATTCCATCTTTTCAAGAATAATCGGCTTTTTTTCATCACAGAGCGTATCACCCGTCGTCGTGTCTTTCAGCCCCACAATAGCGCCGATATCGCCGGTGTAAGCGGTCTGGACTTCTTCACGATGGTTGGCGTGCATACGCAGGATGCGCCCGACACGTTCTTTTTTGCCCTTAGTCGAGTTAAATACATACGTACCCGCTTCAAGCGTACCGGAGTACACACGGAAGAATGCCAGTTTACCCACGAAGGGGTCGGCCATAATCTTGAATGCCAGAGCGGAAAACGGCTCGTTATCATCCGCCTTGCGTTCGGCCGGTTCTTCCGTGCCGGGAACAATACCCGATACGGGAGGGATGTCCAAAGGAGACGGCATATAGTCGACAACGGCGTCGAGAAGCATCTGAACTCCTTTGTTCTTGTATGCGGAACCGCACAGCACGGGGAACATGGCATTTGTTACAACCGCTTTACGAATGGCTTTTTTCAATTCTTCCGCGGAAAGCTCTTCGCCTTCCAAATATTTTTCCATGAGAGCGTCGTCCGTTTCGCAGACGGCTTCTACCATGATTTGACGATATTCCTCAGCCCGGTCTTTCATATCGTCGGGAATATCGACGATATTGATTTCCTTGCCGAGGTCATCACCGTATACTTCGGCCTTCATGGTTACAAGGTCGATAATACCGGTGAAGTCGTTTTCAGAGCCGATAGGCAGCTGAATGGCCACGGCATTCGCCTGAAGCCGTTCCTTCATCATATCGACACAATTCAGGAAGTTGGCGCCTGTCGTATCCATTTTGTTAATAAACGCAATACGCGGAACCTTGTAGTGTTCAGCCTGACGCCATACGGTCTCGGACTGAGGTTCTACGCCGCCTTTTGCGGAGAAAACGGCAACGGAGCCGTCGAGCACACGCAAGGAACGTTCAACTTCAACAGTAAAGTCAACGTGCCCCGGAGTATCGATGATATTGATACGGTGATCCTTCCAGTGAGCCGTTGTAGCTGCGGACGTGATCGTAATACCGCGTTCCTGTTCCTGTGCCATCCAGTCCATGGTAGCGGCACCGTCATGAACTTCGCCGATCTTATGAACACGGCCGGTATAGAAAAGGATACGTTCCGTTGTCGTGGTTTTACCGGCATCAATATGAGCCATAATGCCGATATTTCTTGTTTTTTCCAAGGAATATTCTCTTGCCACGATAATCTTCCACTCCTCAATAGTAGTACTTTAGTCTTACCAGCGATAATGCGCAAAAGCTTTGTTCGCTTCCGCCATCTTATGAGTATCTTCCTTCTTCTTGACGGCAGCGCCCGTATTGTTGAAAGCGTCCATCAATTCAGCGGCAAGTTTTTCTTTCATTGTGCGTTCGCCGCGTTTACGGGCATAGCCTACAGTCCAACGGATACCGAGAGAGAGCCGGCGGTCGGCCCGCACTTCAACGGGAACCTGGTAATTGGCGCCGCCGACACGGCGGGCACGAACTTCCAGGACAGGCATAACATTATTGAGAGCCTGTTCAAATACTTCCATAGGATCTTTATTCATTTTGGAACGGATAATATCGAAAGCATCATACACGATGGATTCGGCAATGCCTTTTTTACCGTCCAACATTACTTTATTAATGAAGCGCGTAACAAGTTTGGAATGATATACCGGATCCGGCAATACATCGCGCTTCGGCACGGGGCCTT
>ERZ773263.49-NODE-49-length-91615-cov-4.384895_pt1 | contig 91615 bp, 87 predicted proteins | sample MGYA00511076_ERZ773263 | MGnify/ENA primary metagenome ERZ773263 (study PRJEB29015, sample SAMEA2738155) | human oral metagenome | biome: human oral; feature: human-associated habitat; material: saliva | place: China | collected 2195 ... | reverse complement strand
TTGCCTGATGAGCCAAAGGCATTGCGTGTATCGGGTTTGTTGCCTGTCGGGTGGTTGGATGCGCTATCAAACAGATTTTCGCTGTCGTTTTCAGACGGCATTGGGGTGGAAACAACGCCGGTAATGTTATGCAGCACTTCGCCTGCGTTGCTGACGCTTTCGGTCAAGTCGGCGCGTGTGTCGGCAAGGGCTTTGTTGAGCGAGTGGAACACGAGTTGGTGCACCTGCTGGCTGTCGCGGAAGCGGATTTCGGTTTTGGTCGGGTGGACGTTGACATCCACGGCTTCGGGTGGCAGGTCGAGAAAGAGGACGAAAGCAGGCGTCAGCGCGTTGTGCAATACGTCGCGGTATGCCTGTTTGACAGCATGGAGCATGACTTTGTCGCGGACGAAACGATGATTGACGAAGCAGTATTGTTTGTCGGTTTTGCCTTTGGCGAAAGTCGGCTTGGCAATCGCGCCATAGAGCCGTAGCGCGCCATTGCTGCTGTCAATTTCCAATGAGGCCGTCTGAAAATCATCGCCGACAATGGCGGCGATACGTTCATGCAGGCTTTGTGCAGGAAGTTTGAACACTTGTCTGTCGTCGCGTTTGAGCGAGAAGGCGATATGCGGATGCGCCAGCGCGAGGCGTTCGAGCATGGTGGCGCAGTGGGCGTATTCGGTGTTTTCGGATTTGAGGAACTTGCGCCGCGCGGGGGTATTGAAGAAGAGTTCGGCGGCTTCGATGGTGGTACCGACGGGGTGGGCGGCGGCGGTGGGGCTGCTGAGTTTGCCGTCTTCGGCTTTGACTTGGGTCGCGTGCGCGCTGCCGTCTTGGCGGCTGGTCAGGGTCAGGCGGCTGACGGAGGCGATGCTTGCCAAGCCTTCGCCGCGAAAGCCCATGCTGGCAACGTGTTCCAAATCGTTTAAGGTTTTGATTTTGCTGGTGGCGTGGCGGTGGAGCGCAAGCTCGATGTCGTCTGGGTGGATGCCGCTGCCGTTGTCGCTGACGCGAATCAGGCGGATGCCGCCGCCGGCCAGTTCGACATCAATCGCCGTTGCGCCTGCATCGATACTGTTTTCAACGATTTCTTTCAGAGCGTTGGCAGGGCGTTCAACTACTTCGCCGGCGGCAATTTGGTTGACAAGATGGTCGGGCAGGGCGGCAATTCGGGACATCGGTTTCTTTCAAAAAAGCAACGGCGGAAGGGGAAATTACAGGTATTTGCGCATCAATTCGCATTCGACGCGGACGATTTTGTTCAGCTGCAACACGGCAGTGCCGAGCGATTCATAACGGTTGAGGCGATAGAAAGGTACGGAATTGAGAGAGGCATACAGTTTGAGAAAGCTGAGACCTGCATTTCGTGCCATTTCTTCGGCGCGGCTGAGCAGGGCCGTACCCAAGCCGAGATTGTGGAAGAGCGGATGGACGTATAAGGCGTCCAGTTGCGCTTCTTTGAAATCGACTTGGAAGAAGCCTTGAATCAGCCCTTTGTATTCGACCACCCACAAAGCTTTGTTTTTATCGGAGATGGTTTCCAAATAGCTGTTGATATCGAGCAGACTTTCCCATGCGTGCATAATGGTTTCATCGTAACTGCGGATGCAGGCGTATTGAACGGCATGCAGATGGGCGTTGTGTATGGCTTGGCAGTCTTTTTCAGTTGCCGGACGGAGGATGGTCAGAAGGCTCATGGCGGATGGTCGGAAAAATTGATTTCAGACGGCCTTTGGCAATCAAAGGCCGTCTGAAAAAAGTGGGTAAGGTTACAGGCTTTGATGTAAGGTTTGTGCGGTTTGGAACGCGTTGTCCGCATCGTTGGCCAAGACGGTAAAGTGGCCCATTTTTCGGCCTTTGCGCGCGGCTTTTTTACCGTAAAGATGCAGATGTGCGTTCGGGTTGCTTTGCAGCGGCAACCATTCGGGTTCGCCGCCGTCTTCCTTCCAAACGTCACCCAAAATATTCGCCATACAGCAAGAACTCAGCAATTTAGTGTCAGCCGGAGGCAGGTTGCACATCAGGCGGACCTGTTGCTGGAATTGGTCTGCCGCGCAGGCGTCGATGGTATGGTGGCCGGAGTTGTGCGGACGCGGCGCGATTTCGTTAACGACCAAATCATGCGTATCGCCGACAACAAACATTTCTACCGCCAATACGCCGACGTAGTTTAATTCATCGGCCAAACGCTGCGCCATTTGTCGCGCCTGTAGCTGAATGTCGGCACTCAGTCGGGCTGGGACGATGGAGTAGGCGAGGATGCCGTTTTCGTGAATATTTTCGGCAGGGTCGAAAGTTTGCACGTTGTCATTGTTCAGACGGCATACGATAACGGAAATCTCGCCGCGCAAGTCCACCATTTTTTCCAAAACGCAATCCACGTTGCCGTGTTCGGCAAACGCGGCTTTGAGTTCATCCAATGTTTTTACGCGGATTTGGCCTTTGCCGTCATAGCCCAAAGTAGCGGTTTTCAGGATGCCGGGCAGAAATTGTACGCTTTCTTCAGTGATGTCTTCGGCTTTGCAAACTGCTTGATACGGCGCGGTTTGCAGACCTGCTTTGCGTATCCATGACTTTTCCTGAATGCGGTTTTGCGCGATGGCAACGCAGTCGCCGCTGGGGGAAACATTGGTGTGTTTGGCGAGAAAACGCATCGCATCGGCATTGACGTTTTCAAACTCGGTCGTAACGGCCGCGCATTTTGCCAATTCTTCCAAAGCTGCTTCATCGTCAAACGGCGCGCACAAATGGCGGTCGGCAAATTCCGCTGCCGGCGCATTCGGATCGGGATCGAGTACGGTTACTTTGTAGCCCATGGTTTTGGCAGCAACGGTAAACATTCTGCCTAATTGTCCGCCGCCAAGAATGCCGAGCATAGCAGGAGGGAGGATGGGGGATGTGTTCATGGATAATCGCTTTATGAAGAAATTGGGTAGGGTATTTGCAGACCGTCTGAACATGGTTTTACGGCTTCAGACGGCCTGATGTTTTAAAGTTTGCCGATAAATTGCGGCGGAACGTTTTCAGTTAACCATACGCCGTTATCCGCCAGATAAAATTGATGTCCTGCCGCAAGCATGGAGACAGTGTTGATGGTTAATACAAGCGGCTTGCCGTGTCGGGAGCCGACGTTGACGGCTGTTGCAGCATCGGCAGACAGATGGACAAAATGGCGCGAGGCAGAATGCAGACCTTGTTCCAATATAGACGGAACAGAGCGCTCAGCCGTACCGTGATATAAAATCTGAGGAGGCGTTGCCACTTTGTGTTCAACTTGAACTTGTGCCGTCGAATGACCTTGCGCCGCGCGGATACGTTTGCCGTCTTCAGAAAGGGTAAACCTTTTTTTATCGTTGTTTTCGACCACTTCCAATAATATTTCGTAGGTCAGCGGATTGCCCATAAAGCTGCGCTCGGGATGGTTTACCTGCGTCAGCAGGGTATCAATATCCACCCAGCCGTCTTTATCCAAAGTAATGCCGATTTGCTCAGGATGATGGCGCAAGATAAAGCTGAGAAATTTACTGATGGATTTTAGTTGTTTTTCTTTTAGCTTAAATTTAGGAGAGATAACTGAAGAGCTAGGTGATATATTCATAATGAGGTAAGTGATTATGTTTAAACTGCTAAATCCAAAGGTAGATCAGAAATGTCTTTTAATCTTTTGCCATTAACCATAATATAAAATAAATCCAATGCATCTTCATATCTTAATGCTTTTAGGGTTTGTTCTAGTTCATATAAAGCAAAATGGTAAACACAATCTATTTCTCCTGTACCTAAGGCGATAGATGAAATACGACTTGGTGTAGGTTCTGCTGTGACAACAACAACATGTGGCAATCTGCCTTTTCTATTTCTAACTAAATTCAATCCTTCAGAACGAGCATTTTGTGCTCTATCGCTACGAATAGTCCATTTACAGGAAATACTTGCATGAAGTAGTGGCATATTGTTATTTCCCATACGTAAACTGGCATATGTAGCAATATTTTCATCAACTAAAAAATCGTTACGATTAATTTCTTCATCTGCAATTAAATTTCTAGTAACGATAATATCAGGAGTAATTGTATAGTCACTACCCAAGGCTGCTGCTAATTCAGGATTTTCTTCAGCAGCCTTAGCTAGAGCTATTAAATGGGCATATTGCTGATAACGTGCGATTTCTAAACGATTTCTCGAACCAACTTGTTTAACATCCCAATCACCAGGTCTGATATGTTGCAACTGACAAAAAGCTGATTTTACAAACTCACTGCAAATAGCTTCGAAAGCATTACCTGATGTTTGACCAGGTAATCTTTCAGAAACTGTTTCTGAGTGCAATAAGTCAGCAATACCTTTTGCTATATTACAACTTCGAGTGTTATTACTGTCTGCATTACTAACCACGCCTTTATTATTGGTTGAAAGAACGTTACCATCTAACAATTTCTTATGGAAAATTCTTCGTTCTTGAGTAAAAAGCGGATTCATTTAATTTTCCTTTTTTAGGGCTTTAATAATTTGCCTGCCTACGGCTTCTGCCACTGGTGGAGGGAAAGCATTACCAATTTGGCGATACATTGGAGTTTTTTTACCGAAAAAGTACCAATCATCAGGAAATCCCTGAATGCGTGCAGTCATTCGTGCAGTCAATCGTGGCATACCTGAGAAATTCTCCGGAGGAGCATTATCCCAAAGTCCCGAACCGTCAACACCTAATTCTGCCCATGCGCGTTTTGAACGTGTAGGACCTAAATCTGCTCCTCCATGTTTTTTTGAACCACCAACTAAAGTTGGAGCAATTTGGTTAGCCTTCAAACTCCAATTATGTGCACCTTGCCAATTATTTTCTGACATTAAGTCAAATAATAGTTCCCCAACAGTTTTGGGCTGTTTCAAAATCGGTTCAGGCCATTTGAAAAAAACTGCATATTCTTTCTTCAATGCGACAAATAAAACCCTAGGTCTAAGTTGTGATACTCCATAATCAGCAGCATAGAGCAACTTCCATTGTCCAATGTAACCTAATTTAGCTAGTTGTTCAGTAATGTGATTGCGATAATCTTCAAATTTTGGATCAAGCAGCCCTCGTACATTTTCTAGCATTATGGCTTTAGGGTTGGTTTCTTTAGCTAGACGGATGGCTTCCGGAAATAAGTCGCGCTCATCATCTTTTCCTAATTGTTTACCTGCTTTGGAAAATGGGGGGCAAGGAACTCCACCGGCTAATAAATCGATACCTTTATATTCATGTCCCTGAAATAGTCGGACATCTCCTTCAATAATATTCCAATTAGGACGATTTAGACGTAGCGTTTGGCAAGCTGGAGATTCGATTTCAATCAGTGCTACATGGGAAAAACCAGCTCTTTCTAAACCTAGGGCCTGCCCCCCTGCTCCTGCACAAATTTCTAATGATGTAAATTGCATTATGATCTTTTATGTAAGTATCTTTGAGGTTATTTTATAAATTTTTAATTATCAAGGCCGTCTGAAAATTATTTATCTAATCCTTCTTGCACCATTTGCGCTGCGCGGATTACTGCACGGGCTTTGTTTTGGGTTTCCTGCCATTCGGATGTTGGGTCGGAATCGGCAACTACGCCTGCTCCGCTTTGGACGAATAGGGTATTGTTTTTAATCACGGCGGTGCGGATGGCAATGGCTAAGTCCATGTCGTTGTTGAAACTCCATACGCCGACTGCGCCGCCGTAGATGCCGCGTTTACTTGGTTCGACTTCTTCGATGATCTCCATGGCGCGGACTTTGGGGGCGCCGGAAAGTGTGCCTGCGGGGAAGGTGGCGGCGAGGATGTCCATGTTGGTCATATCGTCTTTCAGACGGCCTTCGACATTGGAGACGATGTGCATTACATGGGAGTATTTTTCAATCACCATTTTGTCGGTGACTTTGACTTCGCCGGTTTTGCTGATGCGGCCGACGTCGTTGCGTCCTAAGTCAATCAACATGACGTGCTCGGCAATTTCTTTGGCATCGCTCAGCAGGTCTTGCTCGTTGGCAAGGTCTTCGGCTGGTGTTTTGCCGCGCAGGCGTGTACCGGCGATAGGGCGGACGATGACATCGTCGCGTTCGCGGCGGACGAGGATTTCAGGCGAAGAGCCGACAATATGGAAATCGCCGAAATCGTAGTAGAACATATACGGCGATGGGTTCAGCGTACGCAGGGCGCGGTAGAGGGCAAGCGGATTATCGGTAAATTCCATGCTCATGCGTTGGCTGGGGACAACCTGCATGCAGTCGCCTGCAAAGATGTAGTCTTTGATTTTATTGACGCAGGCTTTGAAAGGTTCTTCGCCAAATTCGCTGACTGCTTGGGTTTGTTTGCTGCCAAGGGAAAGTGGGATGGCGCAACTTTGGCGTAGCTGGGTACGGATGTCTTCAAGACGTTTGCGTGCGCGTTCGTAGCCGTTGGCTTGAGACGGATCTGCATAAACAATCAGGTAGATTTTGCCGCTTAGGTTATCCACTACGGCAAGCTCTTGCGAGAGCATCAGGAGGATGTCGGGCGTACCGAGAGGATCGGCTTTGGCCGTATGTTTCAGGCGGTGGGAAAAATGTTCAAAATTGTAGATGGTTTCATAACCGAAGTAGCCGACCAAGCCGCCGGTAAAGCGCGGCAGGCTTGGGATTTCGGGCGTTTTGAAGCGGTTGTGGAAGGCTTCGATAAAGGGCAGGGGATTGCCGTCGTGTTGTTCGACGATTTCGCCGTTTTGATACACATCGACATGTTTGCCGCTGGTTTTGAGATAATGGCTGCAAGGCAGGCCGATAAAGGAATAGCGGCCGAAGCGTTCTCCACCGACAACGGATTCGAGCAGGTAGGTGAAAGGCTTGTTGGCAAGTTTGAGGTAGATTGAGAGCGGTGTGTCCAAGTCGGCAAGCAGCTCTTGAACGAGTGGAATGCGGTTGTAACCTTGTGCGGCTTGGGCTTGGTATTCTTGTTTGCTGATCATCTTGATAAGTCTTTCAGACGGCCTGTTTTAGGGTGTTAAATCGTGTGAAGAGTATAGCATTTTATTGGAATTGTTGACAGTCTGAGTGTTATGTCAGATATAGAAAACGCCGTCTGAAAAAGACGGCGCGAGGTATTAGGCAAGGGTATTGGAGATTTTGTTTTTCCGGCTTCTTTTCCACTTAAAGATATAAGCGGCAACAACCGGAATCAGGGCGATAATGGATTTGAATGTCCAGCCTGAATACCATGTGCCCTCGGGAACATCGCTTGCAAGCCAAGTGAAGTACGGCCACCAGCAGGCAACCAGGCTGCCGAGGAACAGCGGCCAAATATGACGGCTTAAGTTGCGTTGCCATAAAAGGAAACAGATGGCTGCCCAAACGAAAGTCAGTACGGTAATCAGGAGAATGGTGTAGGCATCTGAAATCAGGATGGCGGCAAAGTAGTAGCTGAGTGCGACCCATAATAGGGCAAGTATTAAGACGATGATTTCTTCCGGGCGTTTAAACATGATTTCTCTCTTTTGTAAGACTGGCAATGCATCAATACTATACCTTAAACAAGAAGCGATGGTAAGAGTCTTTCAGACGGCCTTGTAGCCGGGTTTGCTATAATGTGCACAATCAATTTTTTGGAAAGGACAAACCATGACGGCAAACTTTCAAGAAACGCTGAAGGCTTTGGGCAAACAGGCGAAAAAGGAAGCTGCGGAGCGAGAAGCCGAAGCGAAGGCTAAAAAGCAGGTAGAAGATGTTGATTTCAGTAAGGCAGTTGGTAAGGTTACGCCGTTGAAAAATGCCGGCAACTATTATGAACAGCCTCGTGATAAATCACCCATCAAGCCGCGACCTAAAGAAATGGCGACTTTGGAGCAGGAAGATTATTTTTATGTGGGCAGCGGCGGCTGGGAAGAACCGCCGGCTTCGTTCAGTAAAAACGGGCAGGGTAAAAATGATTTGATGCGTTTGCGAAACGGCCATTATCCCGTGGTGGCGGATGTAGATTTGCACGGCTATACGCAGGAAGAAGCGCAGCAGGTATTGAACGAATTTATTGAGTTTACGAAAAAACGCGGCGTTTGCGGCGAGATTGTCCACGGCAGCGGCTTGGGTTCTTCAGGCTATAAACCGGTTTTAAAAAATATGACGCGCCGCTGGTTGATGCAGCATCCTGATGTGTTGGCTTATGTCGAGCCCCGACAAGGCAATGATGGCGCAGTCAGGATTTTGTTGAAACGCCAACGCCGAGACGATGATTGGAAGCAGTAAAATAAAAAAACAGTGTCAGTAAGATGACACTGCTTTTTATGTTTGTCAGACTAAGAAGATTTCTTTTTGGAAACCGATTCGCAACCTTTGCCATTGGTCATTGTAGTTTTGGATTTATCGGCAGAATCAATATCAGTACATTTGTAAGCATTGCCCAAACTATCCATCCAAACAGAAAGGGTATAGCCTGTTTTTATGGGAATAGCTTTCAAACGATAGGCCCGGCTTTTACTGGCATCAATCATTTTAGCAGAGTATTTGTATTTGTCTGCCAAATCTTTATGGCCTTTGTATGAGGAAATAAAGTCATCCAACTGAGTTTTAACCTCATCAGTTTTCCACTTTGGATTTTTAACCATCTGGTTTTTAAAAGCAGAATTGATGGCGACTAACTCGGCATGCGCTTGTGATTGGTAGCCGCGTTCAATGTAGCGGTTGTAAGAGGGAATGGCAATGACGCTCAGGATGGCTAAGATGGCGACGGCAATCATCATCTCAACCAGCGTAAAGCCTAGTTGTTGGGTAGAGGTGGTATTCATTTTATTATTCGCTGGCAACGTAAGACTGAAGAACGACTTGGGTATTGGCATTCTTACCCCATGCCTTGGCTGTAACACGGTAGGTAATTCGACCATCAGTAGTTTTGCCTAAATATTCGATGATGTAGCGTGGATTATTTACGATGCCGCTTTTTTTATCTAAAGGATATTCCGTACCATTGGCGTCAATACACAGGCTTTTGTCACATTTGCGCTTCCAAGCATCTACGGTTGGGCTACCCTCTTCAGTAAAATCGCCATTGGATTTTACGTTTGGTGTGGAACATAAACCTTTTTCACATTTTGCGGTAAAAGTAGTCTTTTTACCTTCAATATCAAAAATTTGATTTTCACCTTCACGCAATGCGGCTTCTGCCAAGGTGGTTGCCAGTTTGCGGTCGGCATCGTTGGTGCTGATACGCTGTTCAGTATTGTAGGACTGGGTAGCTGTGACCACGAGCAGGGCGATGACGACCATCATCATTAAAACGATAAACAAAGCATAGCCCTGCTGCCGGTCAGGTTTGATTAGAGTGATCGGTCGGCGCATACGTTTCCTCCGCGGATAGTGGCATTAATATTATAGATATCGACTTTATTGTCTTGTTCTTTTGATGGGTCAATACTGCCGTTATTCAGTACGATTTGGATAGAAGCCGGAGACTTAGCCTCAGCTGAGATATCCAATGCGTTTTTGTAATCAAATGATTCTGTATTGACTCCGCTGGCAGATGCATTTTCAGAATGAGAACATTCTGCATAGATATAGTGGATATCCATGGTTGTAATGCCTTTAATCAACAGCTGCGGATTACTCCATGATCCATCATTTGATAATTGGAAGCGGAACAAACCGCTCTCTTCGCCAAGTTTGCCGACAGCGTAGGCAATCATTTCATGTTTCATGATGGCGATACTGCCGTCTTGATCAGAGTCGTTAATTTTTAAAGCCAATTTTGCCGCAGCTAAATCTTTAATTTCTGTTTGAGGCTTTGCAATGCCTGAGCAGCTACTGACAATAGCAGTTTTTGCAGCAGGGTTTGCTTTGTCGATTCCATATTGAAACAGCAGGGCTTTGCCGGTTTGAGCAAAACCTGCATAGCCTAATTTATTGATTTCTTTAACCGGTAACAGATTTTTAAAGTCGGCTGTTTTCAAGGTATATTCATCCGAACTTTTGTCTTCTATTACTGCAGAGGCAGGAAAATTCGCCATATTGAAGCAGCCGAAATTGCCTGCCATACGCGCATCGCGGACAATCATATTAGCAGCGTTGCGTAAATCTTGTTGGATACCGATGCGGGCGTTGGCAGATTTGTTTAATCCGCGTGCAGTAAAGTAAGTGGAGCTGACAGCCATTAAGACGATCATGCTGAGCAGGCTGGCAACCAGAAATTCAAGGATGCTGAAACCGCGAATGGCGGTTTTATTGGGAATATGGTTAAGTAAGCGTTTATTGTTCATTGTTAGTCTCTTACGCGTGATTGGTAGGTATAGACAACATGATGCCCCGATTTATTGAGATTTTTTGTATCATTTTCATCTTCAACATCTTGTAGCCATAAAACTTTAACAATGGTTGCGTCGCCTTTGCCATCGCAGTTTGCTTGGAAGCCATTGTTGTAAGTCGGCTCTGCTCCGGAAGAATCTTTGCAGATGGTCGAGAAGACTTGGGCTTCGGGAAGGGCTTTGTCTAAGTCGGATTTAAACTGTGCAATTTGAGCCTGTGCAAGTTGCGCTTTAGTCATTTTGGCTTCAAATTTTGCAGTTTGTTTAGAGTCTGATTTGAGGTAGGCATCGTAGGATTTTTTATAACGGGTAGTTTTTTCGCCTGCAGTATCGGTTTCTTCAGAGAGAGTCGGATTAATGAGCATACCTTCGATTAGATTTTGTGTAATTTGGGCGACTGTAGTCTGATTTTCAGACTCACGCACGTTGGATACGGTACGCAATTGAACAGCCAGAAGGGCGAGCACACCGATGGCAAGGACAAACATGGCAATCAAAACTTCAATCAGGGTCATACCTGATTGAAGTTTTGGGGTAAAGCTTGTTGAGCTCGTTTTCAGACGGCCTTTAAATAATCTGAGATGAGTAGGATTAGTAATGTTCATAAGATACCGTTGTTATTATTTGGAAGAGTATTCGCACATTTTGCGCTCATCGTTTTTAGCACAGATTTCGACATGCCCATTGCCATTGATTAAAAGTACGGTAGCACGGGCTTTCTTGGTTTCAGCATCGGTGGCGGATTTATCCGTCAGGCTGATTTTGATGTGGCCGTCTGAAAATTGATAATTCTTTCCATCGATTGAATGGCCAAATGTACCATTGGGAAGAAATCTCCACCAGACTTCTTTTGGAGCTGAAGCAGAGAGGGCAGAACGGTCATTGCCGATAGGGATATAGTTAAAGCTGTATTCCACTTTGTCAGTATCTCCATTAAGGATAATGGAGCGGATGGATAAATCGACAGTATCGTTTTGATAGCGTAAGTCTTCATTCTTGTCGGCGTAGGCCAACATACCATTACCGGCATATTTGGAATTGCAACCATTATTGGGCGAGCCATCGGATTTGATTTTGACCGGGCAGATGTAAACGGGAAGATTGAGACGGACGGCCTCATTTCGCGCGAAGTGCAGCAGATTGGCAATTTGCTCTGCTTGCGATGCTGCACGTCTGGAGGCAATCCATTGATTCATATTGGGAAGTGCGATGACAGCCATTACTGCTGCAATAGTAATGACGATCAGCAACTCAATTAGGGTGAAGCCTTTTTGTGTCTGATACATGAGTGATTTTTGGTAGTAATGTGTTGGGTAACTGACGTTTTCTCTTTTGCATTTGCCTGTGGCAATGCTTTTGCTTTTATTAGATTTATTTTAAACGATTTTGTAATGCGTGACTAATGAAATATGAAATTCGGTTAGTTTTTCAGACAACCTGTCTCAATCTTCCATCAACATAGATTCTGGAACATAGGCAGCATTATCAAATTTGGTAAATTGACCCATCCAAGTGAGGAATACTTTCCCGACTGGACCGTTACGGTGTTTGCCGATAATACATTCCGCCAAGCTTTTTGCGGGTGATTCTGAGTTGTAGTATTCATCACGATACATGAACATAATCAAGTCGGCATCTTGTTCGATTGCGCCGGATTCACGCAAGTCGGACATCATCGGGCGTTTGTCGGTACGCTGCTCAACAGTACGGCTCAACTGCGACAGGGCAATGACGGGAACTTGCAATTCTTTGGCCAATGCTTTGAGTGAGCGGGAAATTTCGCCAAGCTCGGAAGCGCGGTTGTCAGAACGGCCGGAGCCTGACATCAATTGCAGGTAGTCGATGACGATCAAGCCCAATTTGCCGTTGAACTGGCGCGCAAGACGGCGGGCGCGGGCTCGGAGTTCGAGCGCGGTCAAACCCGGAGTTTCATCGATATACATGGGTGCATCGGAGAGTTTAACAACCGCTTCGTTCAGACGGCCCCAGTGTTCGTCTTGTAATCTGCCGGTTTTTAAAACGCTTTGATCCAAACGTCCGACCGAACCCAGCATACGCATAACCAGCTGCGCACCGCCCATCTCCATCGAGAATACGGCGACAGGCAGCTTGCCCTCTACGGCAACGTGTTCTGCGATGTTGATCGAAAATGCGGTTTTACCCATAGACGGACGGCCTGCGACGATAATCAAATCGCCCGGTTGGAGACCTGATGTTTTTTTGTCGAGGTCGATAAAACCTGTCGATATGCCGGTTACTTCATCAGGATTGTCGCGCGAATAAAGCATATCGATGCGCTCGACTACTTCTTTCAAAAGGTCGGGCATCTCAAGGAAGCCTTGTTTGGATTTGGCAGTACTTTCGGCAATTTGGAATACTTTGTTTTCTGCCTCGTCCAAAAGCTGGCCTGCATCGCGCCCTTGCGGATTGTATGCGCTGCGTGCAATTTCCGTGCCGACTTCGGCAAGCTGGCGCATGATGGAACGTTCGCGCACGATTTCGGCGTAGCGGCGGATATTGGCAGCGGATGGCGTGTTTTGCGCCAGCGTAATCAGATAGTTAAATCCGCCTGCCGCTTCCAATTCTTCATTGCGTTCCAAACTTTCTTGAACGGTAATAACGTCGGCAGGACGGCTTTCATTAATCAGGTTGGCAATCGCACGAAAAATCAGGCGGTGTTCGTGGCGGTAGAAATCCTCGCCGGAAACGACATCGGCAATACGGTCCCAAGCAGAATTTTCCAGCATCAGGCCGCCTAAGACGGATTGCTCCGCTTCTGTGGAATGTGGCGGCAGTGACAATGCGCTGATTTCACGGTCTTCAGACGGCATATCGGAATAATTGCTCATGACGGGCATCTCTGGCTGGAAAATTGCAATCCACTATTATAGCGCAGTGTAAGTTCAATTGGTTTGTTTAGGCTAAAGCAGGTAAAATAGCAATGTTGTCGATTTGACAACACACACTACCAAAATATAAATATCAATAATTAGGAGCATAAAAATGGAACACAAGCTGCCACAATTGCCTTATGAACTGGACGCATTGTCCCCACATCTGACCAAAGAAACTTTGGAGTTTCACTACGGCAAACACCATCAAACTTACATCACCAATTTGAACAATCAAATCAAAGGCACTGAGTTTGAAGAAATGCCTTTGGAAGAAATCCTGAAAAAATCTTCCGGCGGTATGTTCAACAACGCTGCCCAAACTTGGAACCACACTTTCTACTGGCTGGGCTTTACCCCTAAAGGCCAAGGCAAACCTGCCGGCGAATTGGCTGCGGCCATCGACGCCAAATGGGGCAGCTTCGAGAAATTCCAAGAAGCTTTCAATGCTTGCGCGGCCGGTACTTTCGGCTCCGGTTGGGCATGGTTGGTGAAAACGCCTGCCGGTGAATTGGATCTGGTTTCTACTTCCAATGCAGGTACTCCGCTGACTACTGAAAACACTCCTCTGTTGACTTGCGATGTATGGGAACACGCCTACTACATCGACTACCGCAACAGCCGTTCTAACTACCTGAAAGGTTTCTGGGAAATCGTTAACTGGGATGAAGTTGCCAAACGCTTCGCCGCATAAAACGATATGAGTGAAAAGGCCGTCTGAAAAATTTTCAGACGGCCTTTTTGTCGATATTGGCGTGAAGAAATGGTTTAGATGAATGTTTTTTCTGTCTGATACGCAAAATTATCATGGAGCAGAAAAAAGGATAAACGGGAGATTATGCTAAAATATTGTCAACAATTTTTTGATTACGCATGATATGGAATCAGCGTTTGACACACATAGACAAGAGGATTTTATGAAATTTCTAGACCGTGAGGCGACCATTGCCAAACCCGGCTTTAATCGTTGGCTGGTACCACCTGCCGCTTTGGCCGTGCATCTTGCCATCGGGCAGATATACGCTTATTCCGTGTTCAATGCGCCGCTGACCAAGCTTATCGGTATCACTGAGTCGGCTGCAGGAGATTGGAAGCTGACCACGGTGGGTTGGATTTTCAGTATTGCCTTGGCGATGTTGGGGGCGTCAGCGGCCATGTTCGGTACATGGATGGAACGCGTTGGGCCGCGTAAAGCAATGTTTGTTGCTGCCTGCTGCTTTAGTTTGGGCTTTTTTGTGTCGGCGATCGGCGTCCATACGCACAATCTGTTTTTGCTTTATTTGGGCAACGGTGTGATTGGCGGGGTTGGTTTGGGCTTGGGCTATATCGGGCCTGTATCGACTTTGATGAAATGGTTTCCCGATAAACCAGGCATGGCGACAGGTTTAGCGATTATGGGTTTTGGCGGTGGCGCGATGTTGGCTTCGCCTTTATCCGTGTCGCTGATGAATTTTTTCTCCAGTGAAACTTCGGTTGGCGTCGCGCAGACTTTTGTGGTTTTAGGGTTGTTTTATTTGGTGTTGATGATGTTCGGTGCATTTACGATCCGTGTACCTGCCGATGGCTGGAAACCTAAAGGTTATGTTGCGCCGAAAATCAAAAGCAAATTGGTCAGCAGCAATCATGTCAATGTCTCACAAGCCATGAAAACGCCGCAATTTTGGCTCTTGTTTTGGGTGTTGTGTCTGAACGTGACAGCGGGTATCGGCGTTTTAGGTCAGGCTTCTGTCATGATTCAGGAGCTGTTTTCTGAAACTTCTGTCGGTGAACAGGCTGCCATTGGCGCAGGTGCGGCGGCAGGTTTTGTGAGCCTGTTGAGCCTGTTTAATATGGGCGGCCGATTTTTGTGGTCCAGCGTGTCCGACAAAATCGGGCGTAAAAATACTTATACTATTTTCTTTGTGCTCGGCTCGCTGTTGTATTTTGCCATTCCGTCGATTGGCGGGAGCGGTAACAAGGCTTTGTTTGTTATTGGGTTCTGCGTCATTATTTCCATGTATGGCGGCGGTTTCGCAGCGATTCCGGCGTATCTGAAGGATTTGTTCGGCACTTATCAAGTCGGTGCAATCCACGGCAGGATTTTGCTGGCATGGTCAACTGCGGCTGTTATTGGCCCGGTGTTGGTCAACTATATCCGCCAAAGCCAAATTGAAAGCGGTGTTCCGGCTGCTGAAGCTTATAGCATTACCATGTACATCATGGCAGGTTTGTTGATTGTCGGTTTATTGTGTAATTTGAGTGTCCGTTCGGTTCATGAAAAGCATCATGAGAAAGACATTAAAGTAGCGGCACATAGCCGCAATCCCGATGATGAAACCGCTGTATCCGATGCCTATCTGATCAGTAAAAAAGTATCAGCGGGCGGTATCGGTGTATGGTGGCGCTGGGCTTTGGTTTGCATTCCTTTGGGCTACGGCGTCATTATGGTGTTTGTGAAAGCCTTAAGTTTGTTTAATTGATTGTTGAAAATGAAAGGCCGTCTGAAAGTTTCAGACGGCCTTTTAAAATATTAAGCAACTAATCTTTTGATACGCTGATGGTATGTTTGATATGTTTTAAATTCGCAACGATGGTAAAAGTCATCATCACCAATAAAGCCCATGAGCTCCATTTGCTGATGTGTACCGATGCCCACGCGCCGATTTGGTTGGGATAGCGCCAAACGCCGAATAGGGTTCCCAAATTTTCCGCCAGCCAAATAAAAAATCCGATCAGGACGAAAGCGAGCAGGAGCGGCATTTTGCGAGTGGTGTCATAGGGCGTGTATAAGACTGTTGTCCGAGCGTATAGGCCGAGAGCGAAAGCTGCAAGGTACCAGCGATAGTCGCCGATATAGTGATGGGTGAAAAAATTGATATAAATCGCCAGTGCGCACAAAGTACCCAACCAATATGGCGGATGGCTTTTGATTTTGAGGTCAAACAGCCGCCATGCTTGAATGATATAGCTGCCGACTGCGGCATACATAAAGCCTGCAAACAGCGGTACGCCGCCGATTTTGGTGTATGCCTCATCAGGATAGCTCCAAGATTGGATATCACCTGATGTTTTGAACCACTCTAAAGCAAAGCCCACTAAGTGAAACAGCGTAATCGATTTCACTTCATCCCAAGTTTCCAGCTTGAAATACAGCATGGCTGCTTGTACGGAGACGGCAAAAATCAGCAGTAGGTCGTAGCGCGAAATCCCTAACCAGCCTGTTTTTGGGACGAGGAACATGGCAATGAAAAACAAGCCTGCAAATAAGCAGGCTCGTGCTTCTTTTAAACCGAAAAACCAAAATTCAACGATAAAGCGTCGCCAACCATGCAAATCCTTGCGTTTGGGATGCTCAGTCAGCCAAGTATCCAGTTTGCCCAACATATTTTCAGACGGCCTCTTTATCTTGATAATGTTTTAGGCAGACTGAATCGGAATGACACGGTTTTGTTTACGTTTTGCGCCACCTTCGCAGTAGTTGGTTTTGACATAATCTTCAACGATTTGTAAAAACTCTGCAGCGATATTGTCGCCTTTGAGGGTCACTTTCCGTTCGCCGTCTACATAAACCGGCGCAACCGGAGTTTCACCTGTACCTGGCAGGCTGATACCGATATCGGCAAGCTTGCTTTCGCCCGGGCCATTGACTACGCAACCCATTACGGCAACGTTCAATGATTCAACACCTGGATACTCAGTGCGCCAAATAGTCATTTTTTGACGTAAATAGTTTTGTACGTCTTGCGCCAATTCTTGGAATACGGTACTGGTGGTACGGCCGCAGCCCGGGCAGGCTGTAACCATTGGTGTGAAGGAACGCAAGCCCATGGTTTGCAGGATTTCCTGACCGACAATGACTTCCTGAGTGCGCGAACTGCCGGGCTCGGGGGTTAGGGAGATTCGAATGGTGTCACCGATACCTTCTTGCAGCAATACGGCCAAGGCCGCGGTAGATGCTACAATACCTTTGCTGCCCATGCCAGCCTCGGTCAGACCGAGATGGAGTGGATAGCGGCAACGGCTGCCTAATTCGCGGTAAACCTGAATCAAGTCTTGTACGGCGCTTACTTTGCACGACAAAATGATTTTGTCTTCGGGCAAGCCCAAAGCCACGGCTTTTTCTGCCGATTCCAGCGCTGAAACAATCAAAGCCTCTTTCATGATTTCTTCAGGCGGCTTCGGTGTAGCAGAAGCTAGGTTGGCATCCATCATGCGCTTGGCAAGGCTTTGATCAAGCGAACCCCAGTTCACACCGATGCGTACGGCTTTATTGTTTTCTGCGGCAGTACGAATCATAAAGGCAAATTTTTCATCGCCTTTTGCACCTTTGCCGACATTGCCAGGGTTGATGCGGTATTTAGACAGGGCCTTGCCGCACTCAGGAAATTCGGCCAATAAGCGTTCGCCATTAAAATGGAAATCACCAATCAGGGGAGTGGTGTAGCCCATATCGTCTAAGCGGCTGCGGATTTCGGCTACTTTAGAAGCTGCTTCAGGAGTATTGACCGTGATGCGTACCATTTCTGAGCCGGCATCGCTCAACTCTTTGACCTGTCGGGCGGTTGCTTCTGCATCTGCGGTGTCGGTATTGGTCATAGATTGCACAACAACGGGCGCATCGGAGCCGATGATGAGATGGTCAATTTTGACTTGATGTGTCTGACGGCGTTTAGGTGTGGTCATTTTAGTTTTTTCCTGCAACAAAAGAGGCGGATTTTTCACCGGCAACACGGTATTTCAAAGGTTCGATAGGTGTGCCGCCGTAATTGGCTTCCGAGCCGGCTGCAATACCGATCCAAACATTGTAAGGCGCGCCGCCTCTCAGACGTTGTTCGCTTCCGGCTGGAACGATACGGCTGAATACTACTTTTCCATCTTTGTCTGTAATAATCAGATTACTTCGGTATTGGACTTTAATCCAAAGTTCGTCTTTCTCAACTTTGACAGCAGGCTTCTCTTCTTGTACGGCGGCGGAAGCTGCTGAGGCTGCTTGATCATTGGCCACTTCAGGCTTATTGGTGATTTCTTTTTTGCCGTCTTCCGTCATTTCGCTAACGGCAACATTATCCGTTTTTAAGGCAGGCGTTTTCATCGTATCAGCAACATCTTTGCTGTTCTGAATATTTGCCTGCTCATTTTCAAAACTGGATTTGCTTTGCCAAAAGTAAACGCCGCCTACAGCCAAAGCCAATGCGGCTATTCCCAATATCCATTTTGGGAAGCCTTGTTTCTCAGTGTCTTTGTAGCTTAAGCCGGTGTTGGTGCTGCGTGTTACCGCGTATACATGGTCTTCAAGTTGCGGAGTAATGGAGAGCAAATGTTTGGCGATGGTTTGTTCGTCAATTTTCAGAAATCGTGCATATGAACGCAGATAGCCTGAAACAAAGACTAAACCGGGAAAACCTGAATATTCCCCTTTTTCCAAAGCATCAATTTGTTCGGCAGACAGTTTCAAACGTGAAGCAACATCTTGAATATCGATTTTGGCATCAGTTCTGTGTTTGCGTAATTCATCCCCCAATGTTTTGGCGGCTTGTGTGTCGTAGTTGATTTTATCGTTATTTTCCATTTAGTGGCCCGTTGTGACAGTTTGTAGTTCGTCTGAATAGGGGAAGTTTGCCCTAAGTTGGGCTTCATATTCGTATGCGGCGTGTTTATTGCCCAAGGCGGTAGCCAAACGCCAGCCTAAGAGTAAATCGTCAGCCTGCAGGACATCAACTTTGCTTTGGTATTGGCGGAAATAATAGTCGGCATCGTTCAGATTGCCTGCCATCATTTTGGTTCGGGCAAGTTCTTTGAAAGCAGGGAAGAATTGCGGATTCGCTGCTAAAGACCTTTCCAAATAGGCTTGGGCTAAAGAGTATTGGCCTAACCTTGCGCTGCAAATGCCTTTATTCATATTGGCAATAAAGGGGCTCGGGTAGGTCGGGTCGGCCAGTGCCTTATCAAAATAAGCCAAAGATTCGGCTGGTGCATTCATTTGATTGCACAAAAACCAACCGTAGTTGTTGTTGACTTCTGCGCTATCAGGTTTTAAAGACAATGCTTTAAGAAAGCTTTCTTGAGCTTTATCTTTGACCTTCAAATACTGATAAATCTCAGCGCGTACCAACCAAGCAAGGTCATTTTTTGAATTGGACTTAAGCGCCTCTTCGATACTTTCAGTAGCTTGGCGATAGTTTTGGCCGCGCATATATTCTACAGCCAGTTGGGTTTTGATATTAGAAACTTGAATGGCACGTTCTTTAGGGCTTGGGCCGGAAGAGGAAGCGCAGGCAGAAAGAGTCAGTGCGGTAAGTAAAGCGAATCCGAACTTAATTTTCATAATTAACCTTATTGTTCGACCAAAATCTGTTGCCATTTTTGTTGGCGACGTGTTTTATCTTGTACTTGTCCGGCCAATTGTCCGCAAGCTGCATCGATATCGTCGCCACGGGTTTTGCGGACAGTAACGACAAAGCCGGCTTGTTGCAGAATATCGCGGAAGACACGGATATTTTCATTGGTAGAACGTTCGTAGCCGGAATTTGGGAAAGGATTGAACGGAATCAGATTGAATTTGCATGGTACGTCTTTAACCAACTCAATCAATTCGCGCGCATGTTGCGCTTTATCGTTGATACCGTCGAGCATAACGTATTCAAAGGTAATAAAGTCACGGGGTGCTTTGACCAAATAACGTTGACAGGCCGCCATCAATTCTTTAAGCGGGTATTTTTTGTTGAGGGGAACAATCTGATCGCGCACTTCATCGTTGGATGCGTGTAAAGACACAGCCAAAGCAACAGGCATTGCGTCACGCAGTCTGTCCATTTGTGGAACCATACCCGAAGTGGAAACGGTCACACGACGGCGGCTCAAGCCGTAGCCGTGATCATCCAGCATAATGCTCAAAGCGGTAACAACATTGTCAAAGTTTGCCATGGGTTCGCCCATACCCATCATCACCACGTTGGAGATAACGCGTTCGTTTTTAGGGGTAACGCCCATGGCTTTATTGGCCCACCAAAGTTGACCGATAATTTCAGCGGCAGTCAGGTTGCGGTTGAAACCTTGTCGACCGGTAGAGCAGAAGGTACATTCCAATGCGCAACCGACTTGGGAAGAGATGCACAAAGTACCGCGTTCAGCCTCGGGAATGAAAACGGTTTCTACACCGTTGCCCGTGCCGACATCCAGCAACCATTTGCGCGTGCCATCCGTAGATTCTTGTGCCATCATTAATTTAGGCACTTCGATTGAGGCTTGTTCATTTAACTTGGCACGCAATGATTTGGCCAAGTCAGTCATTTCTTCAAAGTTTTGTGCACCGGCTTGATGCATCCAACGCATTACCTGCTTGGCACGAAAAGGCTTTTCGCCCATTTCGGCAAAGTGTTGCGTCAGTCCGTTTAAATCATAATTCAGTAGATTGGTTTTCATGTATTTTTATGTTTCTCAGTAAAGCTTTTAAAGCAAAGGGGCTTATTGGGCAGCTTTGCTTTAATAGCCTTTGGATTTTCAGACGGCCTTTAATTTGTAGGACATACAAAGCAGTTTTGCCGTCCGATATGAATCGGACGGCCGTAGAGCGGCTACAGGCTTTTACTCTTAGCGCGGGCAGATTTCGCTTTGGCTGAAGAAGTAAGCTATTTCAATTGCAGCATTTTCAACGCTGTCAGAACCATGTACGGCATTGACACTGACAGATTCTGCAAAGTCAGCACGGATTGTGCCCGGAGCTGCATCAGCCGGATTGGTTGCGCCCATCAATTCACGATTTTTGGCAACGGCGTTTTCACCTTCTAATACTTGAATCATAACAGGATTGCGAGTCATGAATTTAACCAAGTCTTCATAAAAAGGGCGATCTTTATGTACGGCATAAAACTCTTTTGCTTCACGCTCAGAGAGATGTTTCATTTTCGCCGCAATAATGCGCAAGCCGTTTTCTTCAAAGCGGCTGTAAATCTTGCCGATGACGTTTTTTTCTACTGCATCGGGTTTGATGATGGAAATCGTACGTTCGATGGCCATGTTATGTCCTTGTTTTTATTAATAGGTAAGTTGTCGTAGCCAAGAGGCGAGGGAAGTGTATTCTACCAAATTTCGCCCCTTTTTGGGAAAGGCATTATTTGCTTAAAGTCAGGTGTGGTTGTTCCAAATAGACTTCGGATTGCATTTCGATCATACGGCTGGCTGTACGGGTAAATTCTTCAGCAAAATCGCCTTCGACGTAAATATCGTTTACGCCAACTGCGCTGGTAGCGCACAGCTTCACACGGAAATCGTATAAAACGTCAATCAGCCATGTCAGACGGCGTGCTTCTGCTTTTTCTTGCGGGGTTAGGCGTTCTAATCCTGAAAGGAAAACCATCTCGTAATGTTCGGCCAAGTACAGGTAGTCAGCTTGTGAGCGCGGGCCGAAACATAATGCGTGGAAATCAAACCAGATGGCGCGTTCTGACTGGGCTTTATGAGGAATTTCTCGTCCATGAATAATGCTGATGCCTGGGTTTAATTCAGAGATTCCGCTCATTTCTTTAAATAAAGCAGCCAGTTTTTGCTCGTTCTCTTCATTATTAGGAACAAAGAAAATTTCAGCAGGACGCAGCGTACGCAAGCGGTAATCTTCGCCGCCATCCACATTTAAAACGGTCAGGTTAGATTCGATAAGGGCGATGGTTGGCAGAAAGCTACTGCGGTTTTGGCCTTGAGGATAGAGTTCGGATGGAGCGTAGTTGGAAGTGGCTACCAAGACTACACCTTCACTCAACAGGTTTTCCAGCAAACGGCCTAGAATCATGGCATCGGCAATATCGCTGACGTGGAACTCGTCAAAACATAATACGCGTGTTTCTTTGGCAATTTCTGTTGCAACGGCTTTTAAGGGATTGGCTTCGCTTTTCAAGACTTTAAGGCGTTGATGGATTTCGGCCATGAAGGCATGGAAATGCACGCGACGCTTACGACGATAAGGGAGGCAGCCGAAAAAAGCATCCATCAAAAAGCTTTTACCGCGTCCTACGCCGCCATAAAAATAGAGCCCTTTAGGTACTTGGGGGGAACGCAAGCTACGGCCAAGAAAACGGTTGCGTTTGCGTTTGAACATCATCAGCTCGGTCCACAAACGATCCAAATATTCAATGGCTCGCGCTTGGGCTTCATCGCGGATGAAGTTGGGCTGTTCGGCTGCAGCTTGATACCAAGTCAATGGGCTGTGGTTTTCAAATGGAGGTGGTGTGAATAGTTGGTCTCTATTGCTCATGTGTAACCTTTATTATGCTTTACTGGCGATAGTTGAAACATCATCCGCAATAGTTTGGACAGTAGTTGGAATGATGTTTTCATTACAGAATAGTCGGTCTATTATAAATGATTTCAGACGGCCTGCGTTTTTTGCAAAAGCATTGTAGTAAATATAGTTGAAATAGTGTGTGATTGAGGTATGCGTGAAAAGAGCCGGCTTTGGTATTTTTGGTGAAAACAAAAAAACGCCGCATTTCTGCGGCGTTTTGCTACTAAGTATTAATGAGCACTTTCTTGCAATGCCAAGTCTACACGCTCACGCAACTCTTTACCCGGTTTGAAGTGAGGAACATGCTTTTCTGGCACTTCCACGCGTTCGCCGGTTTTGGGGTTGCGCCCGATACGGGCAGGGCGGTGGTTCAAGTCGAAGCTGCCGAAGCCGCGGATTTCGATACGTTGTCCACGAGCCAGTGAGCGGGTCATGGTATCAACCAAGACTTTTACACTGTATTCGACATCTTTAGCCAGCAGTTGGTTGCCATTTTTTTCGGCAAACACTTCTGCAAGGCGAACCATCAATTCAGACTTCGTCATGTCTGCAACCTTATTCTTGGTCGCCGGACAGTTTGGCTTTCAGCAAGTCGCCCAAGCTGGTAGTACCGGCATTGGCAGTCGCAGCAGCGTTAACTGAATTCAGCGCTTCGCGGTTTTCTTTAGCGTCTTTAGCTTTAACAGACAGACGGATGCTGCGGTTTTTGCGGTCAACGGTAACGATAACAGCTTCAACTTCGTCGCCTTCTTTCAGTTTGGTAGTCAGGTCTTCAACGCGGTCAGCGGCGAATTCAGAAGCAGGCAGGTAGCCTTCAACTTCTTCAGACAGAGCTACTACGGCACCTTTGGCGTCAACAGATTTCACAGAACCTTTAACCAAAGAACCTTTGTCGTTTACGCTGATGAAGTTGCCGAATGGATCACCTTCCAGTTGTTTGATACCCAAAGAGATGCGTTCTTTTTCAACGTCGATGGCCAATACAACGGCTTCAACTTCTTCGCCTTTTTTGTATTTGCGTACAGCTTCTTCGCCGGCTTCAGTCCAAGACAGGTCAGACAAGTGAACCAGGCCGTCGATGCCGCCAGGCAGACCTACGAATACGCCGAAGTCAGTGATAGATTTAACTGCGCCGGAGATTTTGTCGCCTTTGTTGTGGTTGGCGGCAAATTCTTCCCAAGGGTTGGCTTGGCATTGTTTCATACCCAAAGAGATACGGCGGCGGTCTTCGTCGATTTCCAGGATCATTACTTCAACTTCGTCACCCAGTTGAACAACTTTGCTTGGGTGTACGTTTTTGTTGGTCCAATCCATTTCGGAAACGTGTACCAAACCTTCGATGCCTTGTTCGATTTCAACGAACGCACCGTAGTCGGTCAGGTTGGATACTTTACCGAACAGGCGGGTGCCTTGTGGATAACGACGGGTCAGGCCGCTCCAAGGATCTTCGCCCAGTTGTTTCATACCCAGGGAAACGCGTTGTTTGTCTTGGTCGAATTTCAGGACTTTAGCTTCTACTTCTTGACCAACTTCCAAAACTTCGCTTGGGTGTTTCACACGGCGCCATGCCAAGTCGGTGATGTGCAACAGGCCGTCGATGCCGCCCAAGTCAACGAACGCACCGTAATCGGTGATGTTTTTAACGATACCTTTGATAACTGAACCTTCTTGCAGGTTTTCCAGCAAGGCTTTGCGTTCTTCTCCCAAAGTAGCTTCCAGAACAGCGCGGCGGGACACAACAACGTTGTTGCGTTTTTTGTCCAGTTTGATCACTTTGAATTCAATTTCTTTGCCTTCGAAGTGAGAAGTGTCTTTTACAGGACGTACGTCAACCAAAGAACCCGGCAGGAATGCGCGGATGCTGTTGATCATAACAGTCAGACCACCTTTGACTTTGCCATTGATAACGCCGGACAGGATGTCGCCGTTTTCCATAGCTTCTTCCAAAGCGATCCAGTCGGCAGCGCGTTTGGCTTTTTCGCGGGACAGTTTGGTTTCGCCGAAGCCGTTTTCAACAGATTCGATGGTAACGGTAACGAAATCGCCAACTTTAACTTCAATCTCGCCCTGAGCGTTTTTGAATTCAGCAACATCAATCAGAGATTCTGATTTCAGACCTGCGTTAACGGTAACGAAGTTTTGATCGATGCCGACTACTTCGGCAGTAATCACTTCACCTGGGTTCATCTCTTGCAGGGTAAAGCTTTCTTCCAGCAGCTGGGCAAAATTTTCCATAGTCATATATACTCTTTTCGGTACACCGCCAAGGGGTGTGGGTTAGGTTTGAAATGACCTGCCGTCCTTGGCGCGGCAGGTTGGGAAATGTTTTCAGACGGCCTTGTTATACGGTTAACAGGCCGTCTGAAATGAAAACTTCGCGATTATACTCCAAATTTTAAACTTTATGATACCAATCAAGCACTTTTTTTACAGCTTCTTCGATAGAAAGGTTATCAGTATCTAAAAGCAGGGCGTCGGGCAGCTGTTTCAACGGAGCAACAGGGCGGCGGCGGTCTGCTTCGTCGCGCGCTTCAATGTCTGACAAAATGCGCTCGAATGCAACGCCTTCGCATGGGATACCGAGTTGCTTTGCACGACGTTGGGCGCGGACATTGGCACTTGCGGTCAGGAAAATTTTTAATGCGGCATCAGGGAAAATAACCGAGCCGATATCTCGACCGTCGGCAACCAAACCTTTTTCGGTTAGGAAGTCGCGTTGGCGTTGCAAAAGGGCGGTACGCACTTTAGGCAACTGCGCGACGGCAGATGCGCCCATGCCGATGGCTTCGGTACGGATTTGCTCGGATACATCTTCGCCGTTTAATAATACGACGCTGCCTTCAAATTGTACGGGCAAGGTTTCTGCCAGTGTGCTGACGGCATCTTCATCTGTCCAGGCAACATTTTGTTTTTGTGTGTAAAGAGCGGTCAGGCGGTAAAGCGCACCGGAGTCGAGGTAAAGAAAACCCAAGGCTTCGGCTACGCGTGAGGCAACCGTCCCTTTACCGGATGCGCTGGGTCCGTCGATGGCGATGACTTTTTGCTTGAGGCTCATGTGTTCTCCTGAATGTGATAGGTATTTGAATTAACCGTTTATTATACGTTGCTTTGGCCGTCTGAAAACGAAAATTTTTGTGTGATTTAGATTTGAGGGAAAAGCGGCTCGGCCTTATCGGGTATAATGGCCAAAATCATAATTTAACCGCTTTATCTGATTGTTCGGGCCGTCTGAAATAACGGGTCGGGAACGGTCTTAGAATTTAGAAACATTATGTTACAAACCGATAATCTTACTTCTGCACAACCTCAGCGCATTATCACTGCTCAAAATATTTCCGCTCAGGAAGAATTGCTTGAGCGCGCTTTACGTCCGAAAACTTTAGACGACTATATCGGGCAGGATAAGGCAAAAGAGCAGTTGGCCATTTTTATTCAGGCGGCGAAAAAACGTGGCGAAGCGCTTGACCACACTTTGCTGTTTGGCCCTCCGGGTTTGGGTAAAACTACTTTGGCGCATATTATCGCCAAAGAGTTAGGCGTTAATTTGCGCCAAACCAGTGGCCCGGTTTTGGAACGTGCAGGCGACCTTGCAGCCTTATTAACCAATCTCGAGCCGCATGATGTGCTGTTTATCGATGAAATCCACCGCTTAAGCCCTGTGGTTGAAGAAATCCTTTATCCTGCGCTTGAAGATTATCAGTTGGACATCATGATAGGCGAAGGGCCGGCTGCGCGTTCGGTCAAAATCGATTTGCCGCCGTTTACATTGGTAGGCGCGACGACCCGTGCCGGTATGCTGACCAATCCTTTGCGCGACCGTTTCGGTATCGTGTCCCGATTAGAGTTTTATCAGAATAAAGATTTGGCGACTATTGTTGCCCGTTCTGCTCAACTATTGCAGTTGGATATGGGCGACGAGGGTGCGATGGAAGTGGCCAAGCGCAGCCGAGGTACGCCGCGTATTGCCAACCGCCTTTTGCGACGTGTGCGCGATTACGCTGATGTGAAAAACAACGGCGTCATTGATGCGGAAATTGCCGATGCGGCTTTGAGTATGCTGGATGTGGACGGGCAAGGTTTGGATGTGATGGACAGGAAATTCCTTGAGGCGATTTTGCACAAGTTCAGCGGCGGTCCTGTCGGTTTGGAAAACGTGGCTGCTGCGATTGGTGAATCGACCGATACCATCGAAGATGTGATTGAACCTTATCTGATTCAGCAGGGCTTTTTGCAGCGTACACCGCGCGGACGCGTAGCAACCGAAAGAGCCTATCTGCATTTCGGCTTGAAGGTTCAAGAATAATAATGAAGGCCGTCTGAAAACCGCTTTCAGACGGCCTGATACTTTCAATTTCATATGATTGTCGGCAAATATCTGCCGATAATCGGTTAAAATGTCCCCCTTTTCTTTTTTGAAGTTTCCCCATGAATATCTTATCCGTAGAAAATGCTTCTTTTGCCGTCGGCCATGTTGCCTTGCTCGACAAAACTTCTTTTCAACTCGACAGCGGCGAGAAAATCGGTTTAATCGGTCGTAATGGCGCGGGTAAGTCTTCGTTTTTAAAAATCCTTGCAGGCGTACAAAAGCTCGATGATGGGCAGATTATTGTTCAAAATAATCTTAAAATCGTTTATGTGCCGCAGGAATCCTTTTTTGATAAGGACGCAACCGTATTTGATACCGTTGCTGAAGGTTTGGGCGAAATTCGCGATTTATTGCGCCGTTATCATCATGTCAGCCATGAGTTGGAAAATGGTTCGAGTGAGGCTTTGTTGAAAGAACTCAATGAATTGCAACTTGAAATCGAAGCGAAGGACGGCTGGAAGTTGGATGCGGCAGTCAAGCAGACTTTGGGGGAACTGGGTTTACCGGAAAACGAAAAAATCGGCAACCTCTCCGGCGGTCAGAAAAAGCGCGTCGCCTTGGCGCAGGCTTGGGTGCAAAAGCCCGACGTATTGCTGCTGGACGAACCGACCAACCATTTGGATATCGACGCGATTATCTGGCTGGAAAACCTGCTCAAAGCGTTTGAAGGCAGCTTGGTTGTGATTACCCACGACCGCCGTTTTTTGGACAACATCGCCACGCGCATCGTCGAACTAGACCGCGGCATTCTGCGCTCCTATCCCGGCTCGTTCTCCAAATATAGCGAGAAAAAAGCGCAAGAGTTGGTAGTGGAAGCGGAACATAACCGCCTGTTTGATAAATTCCATGCTCAGGAAGAAGCATGGATACGCAAAGGCATCGAAGCGCGCCGCACCCGCAACGAAGGCCGCGTGCGCCGTTTGGAAGAACTGCGCCGCCAGCGTGCCGAACGCCGCAATGTACAAGGGCAGGTTAACTTTAAGCTCGACAGCGGCGAAAAAAGCGGCAAAATCATCGCCGAATTAGAACACGCTTCGTTTGCCTATGGCGACAAAGTCATCATGGACAAATTCTCCGCCATTTTGCAGCGCGGCGACAAAATCGGCTTAATCGGTCCAAACGGCATTGGCAAAACCACCTTCCTCAAGTTGATTTTGGGTGAATTGCAGCCGACCTACGGCAGAATCCGTATCGGCAGCAAGCAGGAAGTTGCCTATTTTGACCAGTTCCGCAGTGCGTTGAATGAAAACGATACTGTGTTTTACACGCTCGGACAGGGTAACGATTACGTTGAAGTTGGTGGTAAGAAAAAGCATGTGATGAGCTATTTGGAAGATTTCCTGTTCCATCCAGCCCGCGCACAAAGTCCCGTTTCATCACTCTCCGGCGGCGAACGTAACCGCCTCCTGCTGGCAAAACTCTTTACCCGTCCTGCTAATATTTTGGTCTTGGACGAACCGACCAATGACTTGGATATCGACACCCAAGAGCTGCTTGAAGACTTGCTGCGTGATTACCAAGGCACGGTATTCCTTGTCTCGCATGACCGTATGTTCTTGGATAATGTGATTACCCAAAGCATTGTTTTCGAAGGACAAGGCCATCTGAAAGAATACATCGGCGGCTATCAGGACTATATCGATGCAAAATCGCGGGAAGATAAAATTCAGACGGCCTCTGCGCCTAAAGCGGTTGCTGAGCCTGAAAAAGTCAAACCCAAAGCCAACCGCACGGTCAAACTTTCCTACAAAGAACAGCGCGAACTCGACGCGCTACCCGACGAAATCGCTGCTTTGGAGACCGAGCAGGCTGAAATCAATACCCAGCTTTCCGATCCTGAAATTTTCAAAGATTACGAAAAAGCAGGTGCGTTACAAAGCAGGGCTGAAGAAATTGAGATGTCGCTTTTGGAAAAGCTGGAACGCTGGGAATGGCTGGAAGCGAAACAAAATGGCGAAGCGGTTTAAATTTGGAATTTTGTCCCAAAGTAGGGCAAATATTTTTCTAAATCATGCCGTCTGAACCCCGAATATTCAAAAACAAGGTCTACAACCAACATGAAAAAAGTCGAGAAAAACGTATTGGTGCTGCATAGCGCTAAGGAAATGTTTGAGCTGGTGGACAAAGTTGAGGGCTATCCAAAATTTTTGCCGTGGTACAGCAAGACCGAAGTCATCGAACGTAAAGGCAATGAGCTAAAAGCGCGCCTATTTATGGACTATATGCGCGTCAAGCAGTCGTTTGCGACGCACAACCACAATATCCCGGGGCAGGAAATCCGCATGGATTTGCTTGAGGGGCCGTTTAAAACCCTGCGTGGCACTTGGAAATTTATCGACTTGGGCGATGATATGTGTAAAGTCGAATTCAGATTAGAATACGATTTCTCCAATGCCGTACTCTCTGCCATGATTTCCCCGGTGTTCGGCCATCTTGCCGGCACGCTGGTAGATGCTTTTATTAAAGAGGCCGACCGCCGCTATGCTTGAGATTGAAATTGTTTACGGACTGGCCGAGAGGCAAGTGTTGAAGAGCATGACCGTTGCCGAAGGTACAACCATACGCGAAGCTGCCCTGCAAAGCGGTTTGGAGGTGGAATTCCCAGAGTTGGATTTACAGCAAGCGCCTTTGGGTATTTTCGGCAAGGCCGTGAAAGACGAAACTGTGTTACGCGATGGCGATCGGATTGAGGTTTATCGCCCATTGTTGATTGATCCGAAAGAAGCAAGACGTAAACGCGCCGAGCAAGAATAAATCAAAGGCCGTCTGAAACTTTTTCAGACGGCCTGTCAAACTGAAAGAACAGTAATGAGCTTGAAAATTAAATTAATCGTCGGTTTGGGTAATCCAGGCCAAGAATACGAGCAAACGCGCCACAATGTTGGCTTTTGGCTGTTGGATGAGCTAGCGTGGAAATGGAAAGTCAATTTTAAAGACGAAAAGAAATTTTACGGCGAAGTAGCGCGCGCCACTACGCCGGATGGCGATGTCTGGCTGCTCAAACCCATGACTTTTATGAACCGCTCCGGTCAGGCAGTAGCCGCTTTGGCTCAGTTTTACAAGATTAAACCGGAGGAAATCTTGGTGGTTCATGACGAGCTGGATATTCCATGCGGCCGTATCAAATTTAAACTTGGCGGCGGCAACGGCGGACACAACGGCCTTAAAGACATTCAGGCTCGTTTGGGTACGCCCAATTTCTACCGCCTGCGCTTAGGCATTGATCATCCTGGCGACCGTAATCTGGTTGTCGGTTATGTGTTGAATAAACCGTCGGCGGAACACAGACAGCAAATTGATGATTCCATCGCCAAATCCCTGCAAGGATTGCCGGCCGTGTTGAATGGCGAATGGGAAGAGGCAACACGGTTTTTACACAGTAAGTAAGCGTACCCGAATCAAACGGGTAGTCTTGCACATCATGTTCAGACGGCCTGAAAACAGACGACGTGATCTGACTAGCGATAAACCAATCAAAGAAACAGTAAATATGAACGAACTGACCAGTCTTATGCAAACCGAAGCCCCGGGCATTGTTGGCGAAACATTAGACTTCTGCCTTTACGAATGCAGTATTGAAGATGCCCCGGATGCAGAAGAAGTGGCACAATGGCGTGATATTTTGAAGGAGCGGGGTGGGAAATTTGTCCGCTTGGCAGATATCTGCCAAATATGGCTGGATGAAGAGGGTGACAAATGAAAGCCTTGCCGTTAAACAAATTTACTGCCGCTGCTTGTATTTGGTTTGCCGCCGCCATTTATGCCTTACTTTTCAAAGAGGGCGGCAATAGCGCTCCACCATTTCCCCATTTTGATAAAGTCGGCCATTTCGGACTTTTCTTCGGTCAGGCATGGTTGTGTGCAAAAATATTTATTCAAGACAATAGGAATATTCCCTATAAAGGCATTCTGCTTGCCGCTTTATTGTTTGCCATAGGAAGCGAGCTGGCTCAGGCATTTCTAACTGCTACGCGCCAAGGTTCGATTGCGGACGGCATTGCCGATATGGCAGGTACGGCTATGGCGCTGTGGTTTGCAGAAAAAGTTAAAGCAGCAAAAAGTTAGACATATTTAAAGAAGTTAAAAGGCCGTCTGAAATCCTGAGAAACAGGTTTCAGACGGCCTTTGTTACTTGATATTTGAAGCAATGATTGCTTCATGACAAGAATTAGAAAGTTACGCGTACGCCGGCAGATACTTCGTGAGTATGGAGCTTAACGTTATTAATCTTGCCCCAATGGTTATAGCGATAGCCCGCGTCCAAAGCAACGTTAGGAGTTACTTCGTAGCTTACACCAGCCATTACACCCAGGCCGGTTTTAGTTTCTTTACGTTCATGATATGAATTAGCTGTCTCAACTTTTGTTGAAGCATGATTAACAGCCACACGAGCACCTACATAAGGTTTTACAGGAGCTTGCAGATCAAAGTCATAAATAGCAGAAACGCCGGCACTGTGGTACTTGGCTTCCGCATCAACCAAGGAGGTGTTGATTTTTTTAGATTTATAATGTGTGTAATCAGCAGCAACACGGAAATCACCGAAATCGTAACCGGCAGAGATGCGTGGGCTAAAGCCTTTAACTGATGCATCTCCCTTTACAGTAGCATGACCAGCATCAGCTTGAACATAAAAACCTTTGGTTTCATCAGCCAATGCAAATGTAGACAGGGAGAGAGCAATCAGTGTTACCAGAACTTTTTTCATTGTTTTGTCCTTAATGTAGGATTAGGAGTAGTGGATAATCGCCGGGATTGGTCGTTCCCAACAATTATTCTGATTGTATTTTCTTGTCGTAAATTAAGCAAATCTAAAAATGTTTTAGCTGTTGTAAAAAAGCACTTATAAAAAGCACTGTAACAAGTCGTTTAAGAACAAACGGCCTTGCTCTGTCGGGCGGAATACGGTCGGGTCTGATTCAAGCAGGCCTTTTTGTCTGGCGGTTTCGATTTGTGCCATGATTTTTGCAGTAGGTACGCCGGTACGTTCTTGCAGCGTTGGAGCAGGTACGCCGTCGGTCAGGCGCAGGGCGTTCATCATGAACTCGAATGGAAGGTCTTCGGCAGCAACGGTTTTGCGTTCAACTGCTTCATGCGGATTGCTTTGCATGGCGGCAAGATAGTCGTTGGGATGACGACGGCGGACGGTGCGTTCGATATGGTCGGGATAGGAGATTTTGCCGTGTGCGCCCGCACCTATACCCAAGTAATCGCCGAACTGCCAATAGTTCAAATTATGGCGGCACTGCATATCAGGTTTTGCAAAAGCCGATGTTTCGTAGTGAATAAAGCCTGCTCCTTCCAATTCGCCATGTACGGCATCTTCAATATCCAATGCTGCTTCATCTTGCGGCAATCCTTTGGGCGGCGTATGACCGAAAGGCGTGTTCGGTTCCATTGTCAGATGATATGCGCTGATATGCGATACGCCTGTTGCAATAGCGGTTTGCACATCGTTTAAGGCCGTCTGAATCGTTTGGTTTGGCAGGGCATACATCAAATCGATATTGACTTTATCAAATAATTTCAAGGCAGTATCAATAGCTGTCAGGGCTTCTTTGCCATTGTGAACGCGTCCCAATCGATCAAGCATATCGTCGTTAAAACTCTGCACGCCGATAGACAGACGCGTAATACCTGCGTCTTTAAATCCTTGAAACTTCTCAATTTCAAATGTGCCCGGATTGGCTTCCAAAGTAATTTCCGCTTCGGGTTGCAAACGCAACAGTGAACGCACGCCGCTTAACAAACGGTCAATCGACTCCGCTTGAAACAGACTGGGTGTACCGCCGCCGAAGAATATGGTTTCCACCGGTCTGCCCCAAATATTCGGCAATTCAAGCTGCAAGTCGGTTAATAGGGCATCGATATAGGCTTCTTCCGGCAGGCCGTTTTTGAGACTGTGGGAATTAAAGTCGCAATATGGGCATTTTTTGATGCACCACGGGATGTGGATATAGAGTGATAAAGGAGGCAGGGCGGTTAGCTGGCCGGGGCGTTGGAAAGTAATTTGGGTCATGGTATGTGTTGAGGCTCAAGGCCGTCTGAAATTTTTAGGCTGTTATTTTAACTGAAATGTCGGCAGGGAAAGTAATCAGTAGGAAATATGCGAAGTCTAAGCTCTCAAAAAAGCTTCAATTTCTTCTTCTGATAATTTGGAATTGCAGACAAATTTTATTTTGCCTTGTGAGATGTTGAGTAATGCGGGAACAGTTTTGATGCCGTGTTGTTCACGAAAAGTTTTTAAAGCTGCTTTGTTGCTGCTGTCTGTAAAGCGGATGGTAAGCTGCTTGTTTAAGGAAACGGTAGACAGTTTTGCAACAAAACGGCGACAGTATGAACAGCTTGGTTTGCCTAAAAAGACGATAGCAGTTTCTTGACTGTCAATGAGTTGAAGAAGTTCGTCAGGCGTAGTCGGGATAAAGGCAGCAACGTGTTTTGCAAAGGCTGCTAATTCTTCAGGCGAGGGTTTGGGCATGGGAATGAATGTGAGGTAGGCCGTCTGAAGGTTTCAGATGGCCTGTTATTGATTTATAAGGATTCGATTTTTCTTAACAATTCACGCAACGCTTGGGCGCGGTGGCTTTCGGCATTTTTGATTTCAGGGTCAAGCTCGGCGGCGGTGCAGCCGTGTTCGGCCAGATAGAAATGCGGGTCATAGCCGAAGCCGTTTGTGCCGGCTGCTTCTGCCTGCCATTGTCCGAGCCAGATGCCTTCTGCAATGATGGGCTGCGGGTCGTTTTCGTGGCGGACAAGGACGAGTACGCAGACGTAGTAGCAGCTTTTGTCGCCTTTATCGGCAAGATCGGCAGAGAGTTTGGCGTTGTTTGCGGCATCGGATTTGGGGTTTTCGCCGGCGTAACGTGCGGAAAAAATGCCGGGGGCGCCGTTTAAGGCGTTGGTGCAGATGCCGGAGTCGTCGGCAAGTGCCGGTAAGCCGCTGTATTTGGCGGCATGGCGTGCTTTAGCCAGGGCATTTTCAACAAAGGTATGGTACGGCTCGGGGCATTCGGGCGTATTGAACTGCGATTGCGGCAGGACTTCGATGTTTAAGTCGGCAAAGAGGCGGGAAAATTCTTTGAGTTTGCCTGCGTTGCCACTGGCAAGGACGATTTTTTCAAACATGGTTTTTCCTTAATGGTTTTCGGTTTGCTGCATACGAGCCATTTGTGCGCGTGCTTTGTGGCGGATGTAAAGGGCAAGGCTGCCGATTTGGGCAAAAACGGCGGCAAAGGCAAACAGAAAGGCGGCAACGGCAAATTGTTTGCTGTGAATGCTCAGAAGATAAGCGCCCAACAGAATCAGTACGATAAACATCAGGGTAAACAGGGCGGTCAGGAGCAGATAGGCTTTTTGTCGGGTCATGGCAGCTTGGGTAAGGGGGAAAATGTTCTGATTATAACGTCAGATTGGGAATTTGAAACCATGCCGGATTCGTTAAAAAGGCCGTCTGAATATTTCAGACGGCCTTAAGTCGAATAACGGATTAACGCAATTCTGTGTGCAGGCGGCTCAACAATGTGGAGGCATCGCTGCCTTTGTATGGGCTGCCGTCGTTGTTCAACAGATGGAGGCGTGCGCCATTGTTGATTGGCTCAACATATACGATGATTTCAGGATAAGTTTTTGGCGCTTCTGCTTTGCCTTTGCCAAATACACGTTTGAACAGGCCCGGTTTTTTATTGGCAACTGCTTCGCCTTCGGTTGGCGCTTGTTGAACCAAGAAAGCGCGGCGTTCGGCATTTTGACCGATAACAGTCAGGCCGATGCGGTCAAGCGCAAGGGCGGTACGGCGCCAGTTGCGGCCGTAATCGCCTGCCAGCAACAGAGTGCCGTTTTCCACACGCGCCAATTCAGAAGCATTGCTGCGGGCGGCCACGCTTTGGGTCAGAGCCTGTTCGGCTTGCTGACCGTCAACGCCCAAGTATTGCATAAAGCGGGCGAGGAATGCGGCTTCGAGGTTAGGGTCGTTTTCACCCGGCTGCCACATCGTAGTGTCTTTTTTACGGTCGGCATAAACTTCTTTCATGCCTTTGTGGGCGAAGAAGATGTCGGTCGAACCGTTTTTACCTTGTTCGATGCGAATGATGAACTTGTCGCGTTCGCTGGTAGAGTAGATACCGCCCAAGCCGACTTTGTCCAACAGACGGCGCAGGCTGTCTTGAGGGATTTTGGCTCGGTTTTCAGCCCACTCGGTTTCCATTTGGCCGATGGCCGGTTCTTCAGATTTGATGTCGAAACCGTTTTCTTGCCAGAACACTTTCAGCAACGGCCAAATTTCGCGAGGCGATTTGCCATCGACAACCAACCAGCGTTGGTTGCCGTCACGCTCAAGGCGTACGCCTTTAACGGATTTCAAAACTTCTGCATTGGCAGGTTGTTGTACGGCTTGAGTGCGGCGTTTGTTGAAGTCGCTGGCGCGGACGGCGCCGCTGCCTGCCGGTAATTGATAGAGGTTGCCTTGGTCTGGGTTGTTCAAATCAGGTGGTACTTCCAGTTTGACCAAGCGGTGTGATTGACTTTGATAGTCGAGTTTGGGTTGTTCTTTTTTGCTGCCGGAACAGGCAGTCATGCTAATCAGGGCGAGGGCTACTACGATGGGTTTGATATAGGTCATCTTGTTTTCCTGTGGATGAAGTTCTTAACAGGGAGGCCGTCTGAAAAGGGTGTTTGGGATTCAGACGGCCTTATTTCCGGATCAGATTTGTCCTGATTTTTCCAGAGCGGCTCGGACTTTGGCTTGACCGGCTTCGGTCAGTGCTACCAAAGGCAGGCGAACATGGGGTTCGCATTTGCCCAATAAGCTCAGGCCCCATTTGGGCGCGGCCGGGCTGGGCTCGCAGAACATGGTGTTATAAATTGGGATAAGTTGCTCGTTTAGACGACGGGCGGTCGCAATATCGCCCTCAAGGGCGGCTCGGCACATATCGGCAAAGAGTTTCGGTGCAACGTTGGCTGCGACGGTTACCACGCCATGACCGCCACACAGCATGAAAGGCAGGCCGGTAGGGTCATCGCCGGATAAAACGGCAAAACCTTCAGGAACGCTGTTGATCAATTCGATGTTGTTACCGATATTGCCGCTGGCTTCTTTCACACCGATGATATTCGGAATCTCGGCTAAACGCAAAATAGTGTCGTTGCTCATGCTGACGACGGTACGGCCGGGAACATTATAGATAATCATCGGAATCGAAGTGGCTTCGGCGATGGCTTTGAAATGTTGGTAAATGCCTTCTTGCGAAGGTTTGTTGTAGTAGGGAACAACAGATAAGGTATAGTCCGCACCGGCTTGCTCGGCGGCTTTGGAAAGGGCGATGGCTTCGACAGTATTGTTGGCGCCTGTACCGGCGATAACGGGAACGCGCTTGTTGACGTGTTTGACAGTGGCTTCAATAACGGCCAAATGTTCTTCGACAGGCAGGGTGGCTGACTCGCCGGTGGTGCCGACTGCGACGATGCCGTCGGTGCCGTTTTCAATGTGCCAGTCAATTAAGTCATGAAGTTGTTCGTAGTTGATGCTGCCGTCTTGATTCATCGGAGTAATCAGGGCAACCAGACTGCCTTTTAACATACGGAAACCTTTAATTTTATGGTGTGGGTGAATTATTCATCGGATTGTAGCTTACTTTGTTGTTTGTGTGAAACATATCCGTTAAGCGGCTTTGCCGTTTAATGGTGACTTGTCATTATCTTAATGAATAATACATTTTTAAATCATTGGCTTGTTTGTTTTGGGATGGAAAAATGATGTCAAGAATTAAAATGTGTTAAGGCGGTTTGAGGCCGTCTGAAAACGATTGGGCGGAACTTTCAGGCGGCCTGATGGTTTTGAATTTGCTGATACATTTCAAATTGGTTAAAATACGCATCTTAATATTTTTTAACGATTCTTGAGAGAAGGTTCAACATGGCCGGAATGACTGAAAAACAAGTGGAACCGCTTGATTTGGTTTATGGTTTGGAAGATAAGCCGCCGTTTGGTAATGCGTTGTTGAGTGCGGTTACGCACCTTCTGGCGATTTTTGTCCCGATGATTACTCCGGCATTGATTGTCGGCGGGGCGTTGGAGCTGCCGGTTGAAATGACGGCTTATTTGGTATCGATGGCGATGGTGGCTTCAGGTGTCGGCACTTATTTGCAGGTTAACCGTTTCGGGCCGGTCGGTTCGGGTATGTTGTCGATTCAGTCGGTTAACTTCTCTTTTGTAACTGTGATGATTGCGCTCGGTACCGGTATGAAAGAGGGCGGCTTGACTAAAGATGTGATGATTTCAACGCTCTTGGGAGTGTCCTTTGTCGGCGCGTTTTTGGTGTGCTTCTCCGCTTGGCTTTTGCCTTATCTGAAAAAAGTGATTACGCCGACTGTAAGCGGCGTGGTCGTCATGTTGATCGGCTTGAGCTTGGTGCATGTCGGCATTACTGACTTTGGCGGCGGCTTCGGTGCGAAAGCAGACGGTACGTTCGGTTCGATGGAAAACTTAGGTCTGGCATCGCTGGTGTTGCTGATTGTGTTGGTTTTCAACTGCTTGAAGAATCCATTGCTGCGCATGAGCGGCATCGCGGTGGGTTTGATCGTCGGGTATATCGTTGCGCTGTTTTTGGGTAAAGTAGATTTTTCCGCCCTGCAAAACCTGCCGCTGATTACCCTGCCTGTTCCGTTTAAATATGGCTTTGCATTTGATTGGCACGCGTTTATCGTTGCCGGTGCGATTTTCTTGTTGAGCGTATTTGAAGCAGTGGGTGATTTGACGGCGACTGCGATGGTCTCCGAGCAGCCGATTGAGGGTGAGGAATACACCAAACGTTTGCGCGGCGGCGTATTGGCAGATGGTTTGGTATCTGTGATTGCGACTGCGTTGGGCTCTTTGCCTTTGACCACTTTTGCGCAAAATAACGGCGTGATTCAAATGACCGGCGTGGCTTCGCGTCATGTGGGCAAATATATTGCGGCGATTTTGGTATTGTTGGGCTTGTTCCCCGTCATTGGCCGTGCGTTTACCACGATTCCGAGTCCGGTTTTGGGTGGCGCGATGGTATTGATGTTTGGCCTGATTGCGATTGCCGGCGTGCGGATTTTGGTCAGCCACGGTATTCGCCGTCGTGAAGCGGTTATCGCGGCGACTTCTGTCGGTTTGGGTTTGGGCGTGGCGTTTGAGCCGGAAGTGTTCAAAAACCTGCCGGTATTGTTCCAAAACTCAATTTCCGCCGGCGGTATTATGGCGGTATTGTTGAACTTGGTTTTGCCGGAGGATAAAACCGATAAAGCGGTTAAGGTGGAAACCGATAGTTTGGATCACTAAGCAAGCAATATTAAATTAAAAGGCCGTCTGAAGTTTCAGACGGCCTTTGGTTTTTCGGCTATAATATTGTTTTTATTTGTTATCCGAGTGGTTCGGATAGCCCTACCCGGAAAGGTTTTATATGACGGTTTATTCACTTTTTATCACTTGTCCTCGCGGTTTGGAAGCGCCTTTGACGCAAGAACTCGACAGCATGGCATGTCAGGATATCCGCGCTGTTGACGGCGGTGTGGCATGTAAAGGCACGATGGAACAGGTGTATCGCATCAATCTGCATTCGCGCGTTGCCAGCCGCGTTTTACTGCGTTTAACCAAAGGCGGTTATCGCAGCGAATACGATATCTACAAACTCGCACGAAATCTGCATTGGACAGGTTGGTTTAAGCTGGAGCAGACCTTTAAAGTCAAAGTCGAAGGTAAGCGCGCCAATGTGAAAAGCTTGGATTTTGTCGGTTTGAAAATCAAAGATGCCGTCTGCGATGCCTTCCGCGATATTTATGATGCGCGTCCGAGCGTGGGCAAAATCAACCCCGATATCCGCATTCATGCCTTTATCGATGAACGTAATGTGGAAATCTTTATCGATACTTCCGGCGAAGCACTCTTCAAACGCGGCTATCGTCAGGATACCGGCGAAGCGCCATTGAGAGAGAATTTGGCGGCAGGTTTGCTGCTTTTGGCAGGCTACGACGGTACCCAACCTTTCCAAGACCCGTTTTGCGGCAGCGGCACGATTGCCATTGAGGCTGCATGGATTGCGACACACCGTGCGCCGGGCTTGATGCGCCGTTTCGGTTTTGAAAAACTGCAAAACTTCGACAAAGAAAAATGGCAAGCCCTGCGCCGTGAAGCTGAAAAACAAATTAAACCGGCCGCCGCGCCCATTTCCGGCAGCGACAACGACCGTTATATGATTCGTGCCGCATTGGCCAATGCCCAAGCCGCCGAAGTGGATAATTTCATCCGCTTTGACGTGCAAGATGCGCAAACCGCGCGTCCGAACGGCGAACACGGCATTATGATTTCCAATCCGCCTTATGGTGTGCGCCTTGCCGAAATTCAGGCTTTGCAGGCGCTTTATCCGCAACTGGGCACATGGTTGAAACAGCATTACGCAGGCTGGCTAGCTGGGATGTTTACCGGCGATCGCGATATGCCGAAATTTATGCGCCTTTCTCCGAAGCGTAAAATTCCATTGTTCAATGGTAATTTGGATTGCCGATTGTTTTTGATGGATATGGTTAAAGGCTCGAATCGGGGCTAAAACCTGAAATAGAGGCCGTCTGAAAGATGATTTCAGACGGCCTTTTTTTGATTTGTTAAAACCGTCTTTGTTATAACGGAGTTTGCTTTTCTTTTTTATATTAATACACTGAAATTGTTTTCAGACGGCCATTTATCAATGGAGCCACGTAGATGCAATTATTGAAATTTACAATCTATCAAATTATAAAAAACTATTACAAAATAAAGATGGATTGTTAAATAAAAATACCATATCTAGTAGTCTTGTGTTTTAATTCGCACCATATCTTGTGTTTTGTGGTATTGCAATGAGCGGTTTAAAATTTACAGTTGAGCAAATTGTCTGGCAGGAAGTGCCGGGCGAAGTGTCGCTGGCGTTTCTGTTTTCCGGTTGTCCGCTGCGTTGTAAAGGCTGTCATAGTGCCGATACATGGAAAGAGGGCATCGGCACGGAATTGACCGAGGATTATTTAAAAGGCCGTCTGAAACGCTATCGCGGGCTGATTAGCTGCGTCTTGTTTATGGGCGGGGAATGGCAGCCGGAAGCCTTGCAGAAAATGCTGGCTATTGTTGCTCAGGAAGGTTTGAAAGCCTGCTTGTACACCGGCTTGGAGCGTGAGGAGTTGGAGGTGGTTTCAGACGGCATCCTGCCTTATCTTACGTATCTGAAAACCGGCCGCTGGCAGATAGAGCTGGGCGGCTTAGACAGCCCGACCACCAATCAGAAGTTTATTGATTTGCGCACGGGCGAGGTATTGAACCGCTTGTTTATCAAAGACAAACCCGCGCCCAAAGTTTTTCCAGTGGCTTCAATTTAGCTCAATGCTGTATTGCACTGATTTAAATTGAATTTATTGTATTCGCTGACAGCGATGTTTCAGACGGACTGACCGTCATTACTTGATAAATCATCCAAACCATACAGGAGAATTAACATGATTCGGCTGCATCCCGAACAGTTAAACGGCAAACTGCAATTCATGCACGACTACATCAGCGCGCAAAACGCGGCGGACGGTTCGAAAATGGACGCCAACGCCAACGTTACCCAGAAAAACATTGCCACGATGGAAGCGGAAATCATGAAAGACTTTTTCGTGCAGATTAACCGCGCCCAAGTGTCGCGCAAAATCGCCGAAATTTTCGACCAATCCGTTGCCGACGAATACATCCGTCAGATTGAGGCGCATGAGATTTATGTGCACGACGAAACCAGCCTCAAGCCTTATTGTGTGTCGGTTACGCTGTATCCCTTCCTGCTCGACGGGTTAAGCAAACTCGGCGGCGAATCCAAGGCGCCGCAGCATCTGGCTTCGTTTTGCGGTTCGTTTATCAACCTAGTGTTTGCCATCAGCGCGCAGTTCGCCGGCGCGGTGGCGACGGTGGAATTTCTGACCTATTTCGACTACTTCGCCCGCAAAGACTACGGCGACGATTATTTGGAAACCCACGGCAAAGAAATCGCCAACCATATGCAGCAGGTGGTGTACAGCATCAACCAGCCTGCCGCCGCGCGCGGTTATCAGAGCGTGTTTTGGAATATTTCCGTTTACGATCAATACTATTTCGATGCGATGTTCGGCGATTTCGTCTTCCCCGATTTCAGCAAACCGGTCTGGGCGAGCGTGGCGAAGCTGCAAAACTTCTTCCTCAAATGGTTCAATCAGGAGCGTACCAAAGCCGTTTTGACTTTCCCTGTCGTGACCGCTGCGATGCTGACCGAAGGCGGCAAATGCAAAGACACCGTGTTTGCCGACGAAATGGCGAAAGAGTTGGCGGAGGGAAATTCCTTCTTCGTCTATCTTTCCGACAACCCCGATTCGTTGGCTTCCTGCTGCCGTCTGCGCAACGCCATTGAAGACCGCACCTTCAGCTACACCCTCGGCGCGGGCGGCGTGGCAACCGGTTCCATCAACGTCATCACCATCAACATGAACCGATTGGAACAAGACGGGCGCGACCTTGCCGCCGAAGTCGTCAAAATCCACAAATACCAATACGCCTACCGCAAACTGATGGAAGAATACCAAGCCGCCGGAATGCTGCCCGTTTACGATGCAGGCTTCATCACGCTGGACAAACAGTTCCTCACCATCGGCATCAACGGCATGGCGGAAGCCGCCGAATCGCAAGGCATCAAAGTCGGCTACAACGATGACTACATCAACTTCGTCCAAGGCCGTCTGAAAACCATATTCGAAGCCAACCAAGCCGCTAGCAAACACTACGGCGTGAAGTTCAACACTGAGTTTGTCCCTGCCGAAAACCTCGGCGTGAAAAACGCCAAATGGGACAAAGCCGACGGCTACAAAGTCAGCCGCGAATGTTACAACTCCTATTTCTACGTCGTCGAAGACGAAGAAATCAACGCGCTCGACAAATTCCTGCTGCACGGCAAAGAACTGGTGGACTGGCTCGACGGCGGCTCCGCGCTGCACCTGAACCTCGACGAAGCCCTGCCCGAATCCGGCTACCGCTCGCTGCTGGACATCGCCGCACAAACCGGCTGCAACTACTTCTGCGTGAACGTGCGCATTACCATTTGCAACGAATGCGGCCACATCGACAAACGCACCCTGCACGCATGCTCCGCCTGCGGCAGCCACGACATCGACTACGGCACCCGCGTCATCGGCTATCTGAAACGCGTATCCGCCTTCTCCAGCGGACGACGCAAAGAGCATGCGCTCAGACATTATCACCGTAAAGCGGCGTAATCGTTGAAAAAAAGATTGCTTCAAACATAAGGTCGTCTGAAACTTCAGACGGCCTTGATCATATTAAGATAGGCTGGCTCTTTCAATGATATAGTTTTGATTAAATTAAACAAAAACTCTTGACGTCTTCATATAATGAATTAACATATAACATCCTTTAACCTAAATTTAAAAAAGCGAGAGACACATGAAAACATCAGCTTTATTGGCAGCTTTATTGGCAGCCCTGTCCCTGTCAGCATGCGGCGGCGGTTCAGGCTCATCTTCTTCTGCCGTTTGTGACGAGTACGAAAAAGCATTTGCCGAAGCAACTAAAGACGTAGATGCCGCAACCAAAGACATGATGCAAAAATCTTTCGAACAAACCAAAGAAGCGTTGAAAAACCTGCCTGCTGACCAACGCGATGCAACCTGTAAAACTTCTTTGGACGCTTTGAAAGGTGTTCCTGCTGCTGAAACTCCTGAAGACAAAGCCGAAGAAGCCAAAGATGCTGCTGAAGAGGCTAAAGAAGATGCAAAAGACGCAGCGGAAGATGCCAAAGAAGCTGCTGAAGATGCTAAAGAAGAAGCTAAATAATATAAATAGCTTTATTGAAAAACGGATTCCAATAATTTGGAATCCGTTTTTTGTTGTGTGAGTTAGGGTAGTTATTTTAGATAAAGCTTTTTCAGTTTTCAGACGGCCATTTCTCATGCCATCTGAAAGCGTTAGTTTTAACTAAGTTGAAATTTACAACAGCAAGCCGTCAATCAAGCAACCGAGTGCGTGCGTACCGCTCACACCCTACGCGTTGATTTTGAAGTTCCTCATGATTCATGGGTAGGGTGTGTGGCACAGCCAAGCACGCGGTCGGTAGTTTTTTATAGCATTCACTCTCCGAAACTCATTACCGCCGTTTCTTTCGTTCCGCCCCAATCTAACGGCAGCCATCCATCCCGTACATAACGGTGAAACGATGAAAACGCCCAATCGCGGACATTGCCGCACAATCCATGTTTGACGGGATTGAAATGGATATAGTCTGTGCAACGCTGCAAATCGATTTCGTCGCGCACGGTGTGTTCGTAAAAACGCCGTTGCCAAATACCGCGTTCGTGCCGCCGCTGTTTACTGGCAGACAGGTTTTCGGCATGAGGGAAATGTGCGGAGAATTTTGTTTTAATCAGCCGCCAGCGCAGGGAATAATCCGCATCGTCGGGCGGCAGCGTCCAAATGGCGTGAATATGGTTCGGCAGTACGCATACGGTGATGGTTTCAAAGGGATATTGTTTTTGCACATCCATATAAGCCGCACGCGAAGCCGATATGTTCGACAAGCAGGCGCGATTTCGGGTTGGCGAGTTTGACGGTGAAAAGAATGTGCCGCCGGCAATGAAGTTTCTGCGATAACGCGCTATGGGATTTTTGTTTTTGGTTTGGGTATTGGGGAAGGAACGGTTTGTTGTTTAAGGTTTTAACTTTGTTAAAGCTGATGTTTTCAGACGACATTGGAGGCCGTCTGAAAGCGCTAGCTTCAACGAAGTTAAAAGTTGAAACGGCAAACCGTCAATCAAGCAACCGCGTGCGTGCGTACCGCACACACCCTACACGTTGGTTTTAAAGTTTCGTGGACTCACAAGTAGGGTGTGTGACGCAGCCACGCACGCGGTCGGTTGGATATGCAGGCTACGGCTTGCTAGTTACGATTGCTTGTGTTCATCATCTGTTGAAATAAAAGATACTATTTTGTTTTCTTTATTATTTTTCATTAGATTATTCAAGTTTTCGATGAGGGAGTTTTTCTTACTTTCGTATGGCGTTAAATAATCAGAAATAAAAGCTATTAACAGTAAAACTATGCATGTTGCTAGAACCGTCATTATTAATAAAAAGACAGTATTATGAAAATTTTTGTCGGTAAATAAATAGTTTTCTCTTTTTGCAATGGTAGTTTCTGATGTTATAAGCAATTCATTGTCCAATGAATAATCAGTAAATGGAGTCCCGCCCACAAAGAGTAGTTGTATCTTTCCTTTTTCTTTTTGCCTCAAATTAGGAATAGTAATTTCAATTTTTTCATCAATAATCTTCATTGATGTATTAGATAAAGAAGATTTTATTTTAATATTCTTTTCATCTTCTTTTGTAAGAAGAAAAAAACCAGGAAGAATTATATGAATATCTTTTTCTATTTGTGATGAATTATTTTCAATATTGATGGATAAAATAGAAGCCAGTCTATCGTAGCTATTAAAAGAGTATTCATATTTTATATTTCCAGAATTAATCCAACTTATAATAAAAGTTGCAGCTACTGTTGTTAGTATCCCCACAACCAAAGCAATAATATGATTTTTCATAATATTTCTTTCCAATTAAATTTAACAAACATTGATTAATCAATTACTAATTGAATTCAAAACCACCTTCAAATACTTCCCAGTATAACTCCCCTTAACCTTCGCCACTTCTTCGGGGCTACCTGAAGCAATAATCCTCCCCCCGCCATCTCCCCCTTCCGGCCCCAAATCCACAATCCAGTCCGCGGTTTTAATCACGTCAAGATTATGCTCGATAATCACAATCGAGTTGCCTTTGCCTTTCAGACGGCCTATCACTTCCAGCAGCAGGGCGATGTCGGCGAAGTGCAGGCCAGTGGTGGGTTCGTCGAGGATGTAGAGCGTTCTGCCAGTGTCACGTTTGGAGAGTTCCAAGGCGAGTTTGACGCGCTGGGCTTCGCCGCCGGAGAGGGTGGTGGCGGACTGGCCGAGGCGGATATAGCCTAGGCCTACGTCCATCAGGGTTTGCAGTTTGCGCGATACGGTGGGGACGGCGTCGAAAAATTCGCGGGCTTCTTCGACGGTCATGTCGAGGACTTGGCTGATGTTTTTGCCTTTGTATTGGATTTCGAGCGTTTCGCGGTTGTAGCGTTTGCCGTGGCAGACTTCGCAGGGGACGTACACGTCGGGCAGGAAGTGCATTTCGACTTTAATCACGCCGTCGCCTTGGCAGGCTTCGCAGCGGCCGCCTTTGACGTTGAAGGAGAATCTGCCGACGTTGTAGCCGCGTTCGCGCGAAAGGGGCACGCCGGCGAAGAGTTCGCGGATGGGGGTGAACAGGCCGGTGTAGGTGGCGGGGTTGGAGCGCGGGGTGCGGCCGATAGGGGATTGGTCGACGTTGATGACTTTGTCGAGGTGTTCGAGGCCGTGGATGTCGTCGTATGGGGCGGGCTCTTCTTGGGCGCGGTTGAGTTCGCGGGCGGTGATTTTGGCGAGGGTGTCGTTAATCAGGGTGGATTTTCCGCTGCCGGATACGCCGGTGATGCAGGTAATCAAACCGAGCGGCAATTCGAGGGTAACGTTTTTGAGGTTGTTGCCGCGCGCACCTTTAAGGACGAGCATTCGGTCGGGATTGACGGGCGTGCGTTCAGACGGCACGGCAATGGATTTTTTGCCGCTGAGGTATTGTCCGGTAACGGAGTTTTCGCATTGGGCGACGTTTTCGGGCGTGTCGGCAATCAGTACGTTGCCGCCGTGTTCGCCCGCGCCGGGCCCCATATCGACGACGAAATCGGCTTCGCGGATGGCGTCTTCGTCGTGTTCGACCACAATCACGCTGTTGCCCAAGTCGCGCAGGCGTTTGAGGGTGGCGAGCAGGCGGTCGTTGTCGCGCTGGTGCAGGCCGATGGAGGGTTCGTCTAATACGTACATCACGCCGGTCAGGCCGCTGCCGATTTGGCTGGCGAGGCGGATGCGCTGGGCTTCGCCGCCGGATAGGGTTTCGGCGGAGCGGGAGAGATTCAGGTAATCCAGCCCGACATTAATCAAAAAGCCGAGCCGCTCGGTGATTTCTTTGAGGATTTTTTCGGCGATTTGTTTTTTGTTGCCGTCCAAATCCAGCGTTTCGAAAAATTGGTGGGTTTTGGTCAGCGGCCAGGCAGAGACTTCGTGCAAGGGTTCGCCGCTGACGTAAACGTAACGCGCCTCTTTGCGCAAACGTGCGCCGCCGCAGCTTGGGCAGGCGCGGTGGTTTTGGTATTCGCGCAGTTTTTCGCGTACGGTTTCGCTGTCGGTTTCGCGGTAGCGGCGTTCGAGATTGGGGATGATGCCTTCAAAGGCATGGCTGCGGTTGAAGGTGGTGCCGCGTTCGGATAGGTATGTGAAGTTGATGACTTCTTTGCCTGAGCCGTGCAAGACAACTTTTCTGACTTTTTCCGGTAGGGTTTCCCAAGCGGCGTTGACATCAAATTTATAATGATGCGCAAGCGATTGAATCATTTGGAAATAGAATTGGTTGCGCTTATCCCAGCCATCAATTGCGCCTGCGGCTAAGGATAATTCGGGATGGGCGACCACTTTTTCGGGATCGAAGAAGTTGGTATTGCCCAAGCCGTCGCAAGTCGGGCAGGAGCCCATCGGGTTGTTGAAGGAAAACAGGCGCGGCTCCAATTCGGGCAGGCTGTACGAACACACGGGGCAGGCGAAACGCGCGGAAAACCAATGCTCTTCGCCGCTGTCCATCTCCATTGCCAGCGCGCGCTCGTTGCCGTGGCGCAGCGCGGTTTCAAAACTTTCCGCCAGCCGTTGCTTGATATCCGCCTTCACTTTCACGCGGTCGATAACCACGTCGATATTGTGTTTGATGTTTTTTTCCAGCTTCGGTACTTCGTCAAGCTGATAGACCTCGCCGTCCACGCGTACACGCGCAAAACCCTGCGCCTGCAAGTCGGCAAAGAAATCGACAAACTCGCCCTTACGCTCGCGCACCGCCGGCGCAAGAATCATCACGCGTGTGTCTTCCGGCAGCTTCAAGACGGCATCGACCATTTGTGACACGGTCTGGCTGGATAGTGGCAGATTGTGTTCGGGGCAATACGGCGTGCCGACGCGTGCGTACAAAAGACGCAGGTAGTCGTGGATTTCCGTTACCGTGCCGACTGTGGAACGCGGATTGTGGCTGGTGGATTTTTGCTCGATAGAAATTGCAGGCGACAGGCCTTCAATCAAATCGACATCGGGTTTGTCCATCATCTGTAAAAATTGACGGGCATAGGCGGAAAGGCTTTCAACATAACGGCGTTGGCCTTCAGCATATAAAGTATCAAACGCCAGGGACGACTTGCCGCTGCCTGACAATCCTGTTACCACCACGAGCTTGTGGCGCGGAATGTCCAAATCGACATTTTTCAAATTATGCGTGCGCGCGCCGCGGATGCGGATGGTGTCATTATCGTGTGAATGTTTGGGATGATGGTTGCACATATTGTCAGGCCGTCTGAAAAATAAAATAAACGGCTATTGTAGCACTTTTCAAATGACAGACTGGATAGATAAAGCATTTGATATAAAAGAAACAAAGAGGCCGTCTGAAAATGTGTTTTCAGACGGCCTTGATATAGATGAATCAGCTTATCAGTCGATTTTGCGGAGAATTTCGCGTAGGGCTTTTTGCCAGTCGGACGGTTTGATACCGAACTCGGTCTCTAGGCGTGAGCAATCCATGATGCTGTATGCCGGACGTGGTGCGGGCAGGGGGTATTGTTCGGTAGTAATCGCGTTCAGTTCCGGAATGCGGAAGCTTTCGTCTAAGTGGTGGGCTGTCTGAAAGATGGCTTTGGTAAATTCGTACCATGTTGCCGATTTATTACCACAGTAATGGAAGATGCCGCGTGGGGAGGTGGGTTGTTGTAATAATTCGATAATAGCGTGTGCCAAATCGCCTGCATAAGTCGGACAGCCGGTTTGGTCGTGAACGACGGAGAGGGAATCGCGTTCTTTGGCAAGGCGCAACATGGTTTTGACGAAATTGCTGCCGTATTCGCTAAACAGCCATGAAGTACGGACGATTGTACTTTCCGGATGCGCGGCTAAAGCCAAAAGCTCGCCTGCTACTTTGGATTGACCGTAAGTGCTGCGCGGATTGGTATAGTCGGTTTCGCGGTAAGGGCGTTTGCCTTCGCCGTCGAATACATAATCAGTGGAAATATGAATAAAGCGGGCGTGTGCGGCGCGGGCGGCTGCGGCCAGGTTGTGAACAGCGGTTGCGTTGACGGCAAAAGCAGCTTCAGCGTTTTCTTCTGCTTTATCGACGGCAGTGTAAGCTGCGGCATTAACGATGGCATCTGGTTGGAAATTTTTGATCATGTGATGCACGGCTTCGGTATCGGTAATGTCCAGCGAAGTAGAGTCGGTAGCAATCAGTTCCCAATCTTCGGGCAGGCGGTCGCGCAGACAACGGGCAAGCTGGCCTTTGGCTCCGGTCAATAAAGTACGCATGGTTGAGTATCTCCTCTGATAGCTGTTAAATAGGTGTTCGTGTCATTATAGTGTAAATACGACAAATTCACATTATTGGCGTAGAACAAAATGCAGAGGCGGCTGTATTTGGGTAAATTGTCGATATTATCTATTCAGAATAATAACCACTTATTGGTATTATGTTTGTTTACTATAACTAGAGTTAAAATTCAGTTTTTAACAAGATAGATAAAGGATCTATGCTGTTTGAGAGAGTGTGAATCAATGTTAATGTTTTTATTGTTGCTAGGATAATGGAATTTAAAAACAGGCGAAACTCCGTCCTTTTGTCGGCAAATTCTACCGTTTGATATTTTTGAGTAAATATTTTGCAAAATATTACTAAAATAATAATTGGGCAAGGGCGGATTTGCTCGTTCCGCCAACCCAATATTTTATTAACTTTTGGGAGTAATTATTATGGCATACTGTTACGGGGGGTATTATACTAGACCCCTGGTTAGTTCTTACTGCGCACCCGCGCCTAAGGCTTCCTACTCTTCTTACTACTGCGCTCCTGCAGCAAAATCTTCTGTTTCTATCGGCAGCATCGCTAGCATTGCCAGCGTCGGCGTGTCAGTAGTTAATGCGGTAACTGGTTTGGTTTCTGCTATTGCGGCTTTCTGCCCACCGGCAAAAACTCCTAACTACAAATGTGTTCCGGTTTGCCCACCTTACAACTGCGATCCAATCAAACCGATCCCATGTCCAAAACCACAACCTAAACCTCAGCCTAAGCCTCAACCAAAACCTGAGCCTAAACCTGAGCCACAGCCAGAACCGCAACCAGAACCAAAACCACAACCAAAACCTGAGCCTAAGCCAGAACCAAAACCAGAACCTAAGCCAGAGCCAAAACCTGAGCCTAAGCCAGAACCAAAACCTGAGCCTAAGCCAGAGCCAGACTGCAAAGACTGTGTTGACGACCATAACCAAAACAACTCATACGGTCACGAAGACAAAAACCCAGGTAATGTCATCCGAGCTGAAGACTGCAAAGACGGCAACGTTATCCGCGGTACTGATGCTAAAGATACCATTTATGGTACTGCTTGCGAAGACATCATCTACGGTGGCAACGGTACAGACGTAATCTACGCCGGTGCTGGTAACGACACCATTTACGGTGATGCTGACGGTGACTCTCTGTACGGTGAAGAAGGTAAAGACTACCTGCAAGGTGGTGCCGGTAACGACTACCTGAACGGTGGTTCCGGTGCTGACATCATGCGCGGTGGCGACGGTAACGACGTTTACTTCGTTGACAATGCCAATGACCAAGTTATCGAGTACGGCAATGCACAAGCCGGTATCGATACTGTTCGTACCGTTATCGACTACACCCTGACCGATCACGTTGAAAACCTGATTTTGCAAGGTATGCAAAACCTGAACGGTACTGGTAACTCTTTGAACAACAACATCGAAGGTAACGGCGGCAACAACCATCTGTATGGTTTGGCCGGCGACGACTGCCTGGTTGGTAAAGACGGTAACGACTACCTCGACGGCGGTGTCGGCAACGACATCCTGATCGGTGGTACCGGTAACGATACTTACTTCTTCGACAAAGGTTACGGTCACGACACTATCCGTGAAGAAAGTGGTAATGACACCCTGTTGTTCGGTAAAGGCGTTGCAGCTTCCGACGTATTGCTGAGCAAATCTGGTGCTAACCTGACTGTTTCTGTCGGTACTAACGACAGCATCACCATCGACGACTGGTTCACCGGTAACGATCACAAAGTTGAAAACTTCAAGTTTGCTGACGGTAGCACTTACCAAGTAACCGGCCACGGCGACTACTACTCTCTGTCTGCTGTGAACCAAATCCAAGATCAGACTCAGGCTCCTGCCATCTGATAGGATGATGGTTTTTAGGGTTTGTCCCTAAAATCAAAGTCTAAGGCCGTCTGAAACCGAGCTATAAGGTTTCAGACGGCCTTTATTTTGTAAACAATCTGACGAAAGATGCCAAATTGGGCTAAAATACCAAATTCTTCTGTTTACCAAAGAGATACCCGAAATGTCTGAAATCAGCTTGAAAAAAATCTACTCCGGCAAAGTCCGCGATTTGTACGAAATTGACGATAAACGTATGTTGATGGTTGCTTCCGACCGTCTGTCTGCATTCGATGTGATTTTAGATGATCCGATTCCGGGTAAAGGAGAGATTCTGACGCAGATTTCCAATTTTTGGTTTAAAAAACTGGCTCATATCATGCCTAACCATTTTACTGGCCAAACGGTTTACGATGTTTTGCCTGAAAACGAAGCCAAAGTTTTAGAAAAACGCGCCGTCGTGGCTAAAAAACTCACTCCGGTGAAAGTGGAGGCCATTGTGCGCGGTTATCTGGCAGGCAGCGGTTGGAAAGATTATCAAAAGACTGGTTCTGTCTGCGGTATCCAATTGCCTGAAGGTATGCAGGAAGCGCAACAACTGCCTGAAGTGATTTTTACGCCATCGACCAAAGCTGAGGTTGGCGATCATGATGAAAACATTAGTTTTGAAGAATGCGAACGCATTATCGGAAAAGAATTGGCGGCGGAAGTGCGCGCCAAAGCGATTCAGCTTTACACAGAAGCGGCCGAATATGCGAAATCTCGCGGTATTATTATTTGCGATACCAAGTTTGAATTTGGTTTGGATGAAGAAGGTACGCTGACTTTGATGGACGAAGTGTTGACGCCTGACTCCAGCCGTTTTTGGCCTGCCGACCAATACAAAGTCGGCACCAATCCGCCGTCTTTTGACAAACAATTTGTCCGCGACTGGCTAGAGCAAAGTGGTTGGAACAAAAAAGCGCCTGCGCCTAAAGTGCCTGCCGATGTGATTCAAAAGACAGTCGAAAAATATCAGGAAGCATTGACTTTGCTGACTCAGGATTGATTTTTAAGTTTGAAGGCCGTCTGAAAGAGATATGTTTCAGACGGCCTTTTATTGTATAAATACTGGATTTTAAGGATAGTTGCCTTTATAATCGAGAGTTGTTTTCAGCGCCTTTAAAGGCCGTCTGAAAGCTTGTTTATAACCTGCCGCACGGTCTGAAACCCTAACTATGCACATTCGGATTTTAGTGTGCATTATTAGTGTTTTAGCAGTGCGGTATTTTGAAAGGAACAATAATGTTCAATAAACACGTTAAGACCTTCCAATACGGTAATCAAACCGTTACTTTGGAAACCGGCGAAATCGCTCGCCAAGCCGCTGCTGCCGTTAAAGTATCTATGGGCGACACTGTTGTTTTGGTTGCCGTTACCACCAATAAAGAAGTGAAAGAAGGCCAAGACTTCTTCCCTCTGACTGTCGATTACCTCGAGCGTACTTACGCAGCAGGTAAAATCCCCGGCGGTTTCTTCAAACGCGAAGGCAAACAAAGCGAAAAAGAAATCCTGACCAGCCGTCTGATCGACCGTCCGATTCGTCCTCTGTTCCCCGAAGGTTTCTACCATGACATCCAAATCGTAGCGATGGTGGTGTCTGTTGACCCTGAAATCGATTCTGACATTCCTGCCATGCTCGGCGCGTCTGCCGCGCTGGTGTTGAGCGGCGTACCGTTTGCCGGTCCGATTGGTGCTGCGCGAGTAGGTTATGTAAACGGCGTGTACGTTTTGAACCCGACTAAAGCCGAATTGGCTAAATCACAATTGGACTTGGTTGTTGCCGGTACTTCTAAAGCCGTGTTGATGGTGGAATCCGAAGCCGACATCTTGTCTGAAGAAGTGATGTTGGGCGCAGTTGTTTACGGTCACGATCAAATGCAAGTGGCCATTAATGCCATCAATGAGTTTGCCGACGAAGTCAACCCAGAAGTTTGGGATTGGAAAGCACCTGAAACCAATGAAGAATTGGTTGCCAAAGTACGCGAAATTGCCGGCGAAACCATTAAAGAAGCGTTCAAAATCCGTCAAAAACAAGCGCGTTCTGCCAAATTGGACGAAGCCTGGAATGCTGTAAAAGAAGCGTTGATTACCGAAGAAACCGACACTTTGGCAGCCAACGAAATCAAAGGCATTTTCAAACACTTGGAAGCCGATGTTGTCCGCAGCCAAATTTTGGACGGCCAACCGCGTATTGACGGTCGCGATACCCGCACTGTTCGTCCGTTGAACATTCAAACCGGCGTATTGCCGCGCACTCACGGTTCTGCACTGTTTACCCGTGGCGAAACCCAAGCTTTGGCGGTTGCAACTTTGGGTACTTCGCGCGACGAGCAAATCATTGATGCACTTTCCGGCGAATACACCGACCGCTTCATGTTGCACTACAACTTCCCTCCATACTCTACCGGTGAAGTGGGTCGCGTAGGTGCGCCAAAACGTCGTGAAATCGGTCACGGCCGCTTGGCTAAACGCGCGTTGTTGGCCGTATTGCCAGAACCTGAAGATTTCAGCTACACCATGCGCGTGGTTTCTGAAATTACCGAATCCAACGGCTCTTCCTCTATGGCTTCCGTCTGCGGCGGCTGCTTGAGCCTGTTGTCTGCCGGTGTGCCTTTGAAAGCACACGTTGCCGGTATCGCCATGGGTCTGATTTTGGACAATAACAAATTTGCCGTCCTGACCGACATCTTGGGCGATGAAGACCATTTGGGCGATATGGACTTTAAAGTAGCCGGTACAACCGAAGGTGTAACCGCGCTGCAAATGGACATTAAAATCCAAGGTATTACCAAAGAAATTATGCAAATCGCTTTGGCTCAAGCCAAAGAAGCACGTTTGCACATCTTGGATCAGATGAAAGCCGCCGTTGCAGGCCCACAAGAGCTGTCTGCACACGCGCCACGCTTGTTCACCATGAAAATCAACCAAGACAAAATCCGTGATGTTATTGGTAAAGGCGGTGAAACCATTCGTTCGATTACTGCTGAAACCGGTACTGAAATCAACATCGCTGAAGACGGTACCATCACTATCGCTGCGACTACTCAAGAAGCAGGCGATGCGGCGAAAAAACGTATCGAAGAAATCACTGCCGAAGTGGAAGTGGGCAAAGTGTACGAAGGTACTGTGGTTAAAATCCTCGACAACAACGTTGGCGCGATTGTCAGCGTGATGCCGGGCAAAGACGGTTTGGTACACATCAGCCAAATCGCCCACGAGCGCGTACGCAATGTCAGCGACTACCTGCAAGTAGGTCAGGTTGTGAACGTGAAAGCATTGGAAGTGGACGATCGCGGCCGCGTACGCCTGTCTATCAAAGCTTTGCTGGAAGCGCCTGCTCGCGAAGAGAAAGCCGCCGAATAATCTGATTATTCAAGCTTGAAACAAAAGGCCGTCTGAAAATTTCAGACGGCCTTTTGTTTATTTAAAAGATGAGTTTAAAAAACGGGTTTCGCCTTTACTTTGATTGAACGGATTACTACAATGCTTGCAATCTAATAAATATTTTAATCTCTCAAGGAGTATGCAATGAATGCTACACAATTAATCAGCCGGCTGACGCAAACCGTCGGTGAAAAATACATCATCACAGACCCGGCGAAAACCGAACAATACCGTCAAGGCTATCGTTTTGGCGAAGGCAAGGCGCTGGCAGTTGTCCGCCCGGGTACGGTGTTGGAAATGTGGCAAATCTTGCAGGCATGTGTTGAGGCTGATGTTATCGTGATTACGCAGGCTGCCAATACCGGCCTGACTGGCGGCTCGACTCCTGATGGCAATGATTATGACCGCGATATCGTGATTGTGAATACCATGCGTCTGAACATCATTCAGCCGATTAACAATAACGAACAGGTTGTCTGCCTGCCCGGTTCTACCTTGAATCAATTGGAGCTGCTGCTGAAACCTTTAGGCCGTGAGCCGCACTCCGTGATCGGTTCGTCCTGTATCGGCGCATCTGTATTGGGTGGCGTATGTAATAACTCTGGCGGTGCATTGGTACAGCGTGGCCCTGCTTATACGGAAATGGCCCTGTTTGCGCAAATCAACGATGAGGGCAAACTGGAGCTGGTCAACCATCTAGGCATTGATTTGGGTGAAACCCCTGAAGAAATTTTGACCAACTTGCAAGGTTTCCATTATCAGCGAAAAGACATTACGCAAGATGCCGGCAAAGGGCATGACCATGCGTACTGCGATCATGTTCGCCAAGTGAATGAACCGACTGCCGCACGTTTTAATGCCGACCCTGCGCGTCACTATGAAGCATCAGGCTGCGCGGGCAAGCTGATGGTGTTTGCCGTGCGTCTGGATACTTTCCCGCAAGAAAAACAGACTGCCGTGTTCTATATCGGCACCAATGATATTAATGAGCTGACCGATATTCGTCGTGCTGCTTTGAGTGAGTTTAAAAACCTGCCTATTTCCGGTGAGTATATCCATCGTCATGCTTTTGATATTGCTGCCGTTTATGGTAAAGATACGTTTTATATCATTAAGACGTTCGGTACCCACCAACTTCCGAAACTGTTTGATCTGAAAGCCCGTGTGGATAGATTCAGCAAAAAGATAAGTTTCTTACCAAAACACTTCTCTGATAAATTCATGCAACTGATCAGTAAAATTTTGCCTGATCACTTGCCGAAATCTATGCGCAACTATCGGGATAAATATGAACATCACCTGATTTTAAAAATGGGTGGCGAGGGGGTAGAAGAAGCGCGTGCTTTCTTGAAAGAATATTTTGCAACCCATGGCGGCGCATTCTTCGAATGTAATGCCGAAGAAACGCAGGCGGCCATGCTGCATCGCTTTGCTGTGGCTTCTGCCGCGATCCGTTACCGTTCTGTACATGATGATGAAGTAGAGGATTTGGTTGCACTCGATATCGCCTTGCGCCGTGATGATCGTGATTGGTTTGAAACACTGCCGCCGGAAATCGACAATAAAATCATCCATAAATTGTATTACGGACATTTTATGTGTCATGTGTTCCATCAGGACTACATCATTAAAAAAGGCAACGACTGTATGGCTTTGGAACATGAAATGCTCCATTTGCTTGACCAACGCGGTGCGCAATATCCTGCCGAGCATAATGTCGGTCATCTGTATGAAGCCAAGCCTGAGCTGAAACAGTTCTATAAAAAACTCGACCCAACCAACAGCTTTAACCCCGGTATCGGTAAAACCAGTAAGAAGAAAAACTGGGCTGAATAAAGCATAGTAAAAAACAAAGGCCGTCTGAACATTTCAGACGGCCTTTTTATATGCTTGCTTATCAGAACAGGTTGCTGATGAAAATCAGCAGAATCACCAACGGCACAAGGTATTTTACATAGGCAAACCAGATATTGACGGTGGTATGGTTGCCTTTGTAGAGCAATTCGTCCTTCGCTTCATCTTTCATCACGAAGCCGACAAACAAGGCAGAGCCAAGCGCGGTCAGCATAAACAGGATATTGCCGCTGATATAGTCAAAGGCATCGAAAATGTTTTTACCAAATACGGAAATATCTTTCCATGGGCCGTAGCTCAAGATGGAAGGGATATTGCCGAAGATAAAAATACCTGCCAGTACGATGGTAATCGCGGCTGCACGGCGGATTTTGGTTTTCTCCTGAATGGTCGTAATCAACACTTCATAAATGGTCAGAGAAGTGGTTAGCGCGGCAATCAGAAGCAGAGAGAAAAAAATCACTGCAAACACGGGGCCAGCCCACATATTGGAAAACACGATCGGCAGGCTTTGGAACACCAGCGTCGGGCCGGAGTTAGGGGCAACGCCGAAGCTGAAGAGGGAAGGGAAAATCATAAAGCCGGCCAATACAGCAATCAATGTGTTGGTAATCGCGGTAATTACGGCCGTCTGAACCAGATTTTCGTTTTTATCCAGATAGCTGGATAACGTAATCATCACGCCGAAACCCAAGCTCAAGGCGAAGAATACTTGTCCCAAAACGAAGACGAACAGTTCGGCTGTAATTTTGCTGAAGTCAGGCTTCAGATAGAAGGTGATGCCTTCCATTGCGCCCGGCAGGGTAACGTTGCGCACGACCATGGCAATCAGGAATAAAAACAGCAAAGGCATCAGGTATTTTGCTGCTTTTTCAATACCGCCGATCACGCCTTTGACCAAGATCCATTGGTTCACAACCACAAATAAGAAGGTGTAGAAAGCAATTTCCCAAGGGCTGTTTTCGATGTGTTCGGTAAAGAAGCCTTTGGTTACTTCGCCGCTGACAGGGCTGGAAATGTCCAAATTACCGCCGATGATATTGATGATGTAACTGATGACCCAGCCGCCGAGCACCATGTAATAGGCCATAATGCCGAATGCGCCGAGCAGGCCCATCCAACCGACCAACTTCCAAACTTTGGCAACGGGTTTGCCATTCATTGTGCCGCCAAACGCATCCAGCGCGTTCACGCCTTTACGGCGGCCGATGACGTTTTCCACCAAAATCATCGGAATACCGATGACCAGCATGGCGATACAGAACAGAAACACATATGCACCGCCGCCGTTTTCACCGACCAAATACGGGAAACGCCAAGTTGCGCCAAAGCCGACAGTCGCGCCGGCAACGGTAAGGATGTAAGTCAAACGGTTGGACCAGGTTTGACGGGGTTGATTGGAAGACATAAATACTCAGATGCATAAAAATAAAGACAACATTTTACCGCAAAGATTTAACGAATCTTGACTAAAGTCTGAAAAGAAAATTAGTTAAAAAAACCATGTAATGAAGAATTTTTAGTGGGTTTCTCTGGTTTGCTTGGTATTGAAACCTGCAAACAGAGAATTTGTCTGAAGCGATACGAATGATTGAAAGAGCCCTAACGATAAAGGCCGTCTGAAAAGTGGGATATGGGAAAGGGTTGTTGTGAGGATATTGGATAGCACTAAAGTGTGCTTTCAAGTATGTCGGCAACAAAGATGGTATTTATCTAAGGCTGTCTAATAATATCCTGTAACCCTAGCTTGGATAGTCGCCGATAGTTTTTCTTTCTATAAAACGATTTTCCTTAAATTGGAACGGCACAGATTGATGCGGAAGAGACGAGAAAGAGAAAAGGCGGAATGGCAAGGTAATGAGTGGGAGATGAGGTTTAGTAATGATGGCTTCTTTAGATGAGAAAGGCCGTCTGAAAGTACGCCCGCTTGATTGCCAAATTTTAGATAAAAAAAACCATCTATACTAAGGGGAAAGTATAGATGGCCAAACACATTACGGGGAAAACGTCTTACTCACTTACTCACTTCTTTCGAAGCAAGTGTTACTCAGACAGGCGAATTATACAATAGTTCAGTCTTTACAGTGTTAAATTCTGTTAAATAAAAATAATAAGGTTTAGATGTTTGATTTTAAATATATAAAAAATCTATATTGTTTAAAAAATGATCGAAAAAATTTGGAATTTTTTTTAGATTTGGATAAATTTCCATTCTCCGGCGGCTAAATCATCGACATTCCAGTCGCCGAATTTCTCACGGTGGAGTTGTTCGACACGGTTGCCTGCGGCTGCAACCATGCGTTTGACCTGATGGTATTTACCCTCGGTAATGGTCATCATCAATGTGGTTGGGTCGGTCAATACTGCTTCGGCTGCGGCAACAGTTTCATTATCGTCATGCAGGAGGACGCCATTTTTCAGTGTGATGCAAAGGGTATCATCGGCAGGATGTTTCAAAGTAACGCGGTAGAGCTTCGGAACTTTGTGTTTGGGCGAGGTAACTCGGTGGTTAAATTGCCCGTCGTTGGTAATCAGAATAATGCCGGTTGTGTCAGCATCCAAGCGACCGACTGCCTGCATATCGATATTGCGCATATGGTTGGGAAACAGGCTGAAGATGCTTGGATATTGCTGAGGTTTGTGTGAAGTCTCGTAATCTGCAGGCTTATGAAGCAGGATATAAAAATAGGGCATGGGGACGGCGGCAATTTCTTCGCCGTCAACAGACAGGGTGTGCACTTGAGACGGGTTGATATCGTCTTTGGCACGATTATGGATTTCGCCGTTGATGGCAATGCAGTCATTGTCTATCAGCCATTGGCATTGCTTGCGGCTGCCGAGGCCTTGCGATTGGATGTATTTGAGCAGTTGCATGGTTGAAAAGTAGGAAATGTTCAGACGGCCTTTATTGTACTGGAAAACCGGTTTTGAGGCCGTCTGAAAAGTAGGGGCAAAAAAATCGCCCCTTTAAAATGTTAAGGGGCGCAAAAGGAACACAAACCACTACCAAAAACTGTTACAGGGCAAATTCTCCTATTTGATGTGTTGCCGGATAAAGTGCTTTCATCAAGTCATGTGGTGAAAGCGAGAAATCTTTGCTGTTTGTCGTCAGACGGCCTTGCTGCGGCGTCAGCTCAAGCAATCGGGCGTTTGCCGACTGGATAAATTTGTTTTTTGTGCGCTGCATTTTTCGTTGCAGAGCGGAAACAACGCGGTTGTACAGACTGTCTTTTTGTTTGACTTCGCGTGTACCAGCAACCCAGCTCAAGCGTGTATTGCCGTCTTCATCTTCAATCAGTAGGATGCCGGTTTCTGATTGGGGCAATTTGCCCATGCAAGGGAGCCAAACATAATATCGGCCATCTAAAGTAATGAATACTGCGTCGTGTACTTCGCATTCGTCGCAACACTTGGTGGCGATCAAAGAGCGGATGGCTTGTTGGTGCAGTCTCAGAATGTCAAGGGAGACTTGCTTAAAAATACTTTCGGGCATTTTCTTCTCCTTTCATTCTGTTGTGCGGTTGTTTTGTTTCGATGGGTTGTATTATACGGAGATTTTTTAAATTTGCAAATGATAATTGTTCCTATTATTTAATTTATACGTAAGATATTAATTATTAAAGAAATTAAATTTAAAAAATTTTGTAGAAATTGGGTTTTCTACTCGAAATTGGAGTAATAGCTGGCCAATAGATGAAAAAAGAATAAAGGCCGTCTGAAAAAATCCAGCTATAAAAGAGTATTTCAAAAGCAGCTAAAGTTTTGCTGACTATACATTTCAGACGGCCTTCAGTATGATTCAAGGCGTTTTGATAATTGCAGAAACCACCAACCATGAGCCAACGTCAGATTATCCTCGATACGGAAACTACGGGTCTTTATCCTGAAAACGGCGACCGTCTGGTCGAATTTGCCGGCTTGGAAATGATCAACCGCCAAATGACCGACTCCAACCTTCATTTATATGTCCACCCCGAGCGCGATATGCCGGAGGATGCGGCGAAGGTGCATGGTTTGACGATTGAAGTATTGGAAGCGAAGAATGCGCCGCCGTTTGCCCAAGTGGGTAAACAGATTGCTGACTTTATACGTGGCGCAGAGCTGATCATCCATAATGCCAAGTTTGACGTCGGCTTCCTGAATATGGAATTCCGCCGCATGGGTTTGCCTTCTATTGAGGAACTCGGTTGCAAAGTCACCGACACGCTGGCCATGGCGCGTGAAATGTTTCCGGGGCAAAAGGCAAGCTTGGATGCGTTGTGTAACCGCTTTTCCGTTGACCGCAGCAAACGTGTCTTGCACGGCGCGTTAATCGACTGCGAGCTTTTGGGTGAAGTCTATCTTGCCATGACGCGTCAGCAGTTCGACCTGATGGGCGGCGAGGCGGAAGAAGAGGGCGAAGTCAAACAAACCGTTATTGCCGAAACCAAACGTACATCGCAGTTGAAAGTCATCAAAGCCAATGCGGATGAGCTGGCCGCACATGAAAAATATTTGGACGACTTGGGCGAGGCGTGTGTATGGCGAAAGGACGAAACGCCTGATGAGGCCAATGCCGGAGCGTCAGCATGATGCGCCGCAATATCGCTTTGATTCCTGCTGCCGGTGTGGGAGCGCGATTTGGCGCAGGAAAACCTAAACAATATCTTGAAATCAATGGTAAAACTGTATTGCAACATACCATAGAAATCTTTGAGAAACACCCCCGCATAGATTTAATTGCCGTTATTCTTTCTCCGGAAGATTCGGTTTTTCAGACGGCCCTGTCTGAGAAAGTACGCGTCTTTCGAGTAGGCGGCGCAAGTCGTGCTGAAACGGTACGCAATGGTGTGTCCACTTTATTAAAGCAAGGTTTGGCCGAGGCGAAAGATAATATTTTGGTTCATGATGCCGCGCGCTGTTGTCTGCCGGCTGAAGCGTTAACACGTTTGCTTGATGAGGCGGGTGAGAATGATGAAGGCGGTATTTTGGCCATACCGGTGGCCGATACGCTCAAGCGCTCAGATGGCAGTCATCATATTGATGAAACCGTTGCACGCGCAGGATTATGGCAGGCGCAGACGCCGCAGCTTTTTCAGACGGCCTTGTTACACCGTGCTTTATCGGTTGATGATTTAAGTGAAATTACGGATGAAGCATCAGCGATTGAAAAACTGGGTATCCGGCCGCGCTTGGTGCAAGGCGATACGCGCAATTTGAAATTGACGCTGCCGCAAGACGAATACATTGTCAGATTGTTGCTTAAGGCCGTCTGAACAATCAAAACCCATTATTTAAGGAAACAAACATGAATATCCGTATCGGACAGGGCTACGATGTCCATCAGTTGGTCGAAGGACGAGATTTGATACTCGGCGGCGTCAACATTCCGTTTGAAAAAGGATTGCTGGGTCATTCCGATGCCGATGCGCTGTTGCATGCGATTACCGATGCCCTCTTGGGTGCGGCCGGTTTGGGTGATATCGGCAGTCATTTTCCCGATACTGTCGCCGAATTCAAAGATGCCGACAGTCGTGTGCTGTTGCGTGCGGCTTATCAAAGCGTGCAGGAGTTGGGTTGGAAGGTGGTTAATGTCGATACGACCGTGATTGCGCAAAAGCCAAAACTTGCGCCGCATATTCCGTCAATGCGTGCCAATATTGCCGCAGATTTGGGTTTGCCTGAAAACTGCGTGAACATCAAGGGTAAAACCAACGAAAAACTTGGCTATCTGGGACGTATGGAAGCTATTGAAGCGCAAGCGGCAGTATTGCTGATTAAAGCCTAAGAGCTTAAAATTACTTTATTATTCAAACTGAAAGACTGATAACATGGCAACTCAAGACGAACTCAAACGTATTGCCGCCGAAAAAGCGGTGGAATTTGTTCCTGAAAACGAATACATCGGTATCGGTACCGGCTCTACCATCAACTTCTTTATCGAAGCTTTGGGTAAAAGCGGTAAGAAAATCAAGGGTGCCGTGTCTACTTCTAAAAAATCCAGCGAGCTTTTGGCAAAATACGAGATTCCAGAAGTTTCACTGAATGAGGTGATGGGTTTGGCGGTTTATGTTGACGGCGCAGATGAAGTCAACCACGCGCTGCAAATGATTAAAGGCGGCGGCGGTGCGCATTTGAACGAAAAAATCGTGGCCAGTGCATCCGATAAATTTGTCTGTATTGCCGATGAAAGCAAATATGTTTCCCGTTTGGGTAAATTCCCATTGCCGGTAGAAGTGGTTGAAAATGCCCGTTCGCTGGTGTCGCGCAAACTGCTTGCCATGGGCGGACAGCCTGAGTTGCGTGTCGGCTATACTACTTTCTATGGCAATCAAATTGTTGATGTTCACGGCCTCAATATCGACCAAGCCCTGAAAATGGAAGACGAAATCAATAAAATTACCGGCGTACTCGAAAACGGTATTTTTGCTCGCGATGCCGCCGATGTGTTGGTTTTGGGTACGGTAGAAGGCGCAAAAGTCATCCTGCCTTGTCAGGATTAATGGGGATTAATCAATCTTAAAGGCCGTCTGAAAGTGCATCAGGTCTTTCAGACGGCCTTCAATTTGGCAAAATATGCAAATCAGTAAAATTATAAAATGGTTGCCCGTTGTTTTATCCGTGTTGGGCGCGCTTGGTTACAGCTCACGCGATACCGAGTTGATTCGTACAGGGGTAAGTGTTGCCGCAACATTGACACAAGGCGACAACATCGGTTTGGAAAAGGTCAATGAATGGCTGGGAGAAAATGTCGTCAAGGCCACATCTGACACCAAAGCCGAAGCTAAACCCAAATCGGAACAAAAACAAAAGTCATCGAGGCAAACTTACACATACAACGGAAAAATCATCAAAATCCATGATGGTGATACCGTGCACATTATCGATAGCGACGGCCGGAAACACAAAATCCGTATGGCTTATATTGATGCACCGGAAATCAATCAGGCTTATGGTACGCAATCACGAGACAATTTGATTGATGCCGCATTGAATAAAAAAGCCAAAGTCCGCGTATTTGAAGCCGACCGTTACCAGCGCGAAGTCGCCCAAGTATCAGTCGGCACGATTGACCTGAATTTGATGCAGATACGGGATGGTGCCGCATGGCATTATGAAAGTTATGCCAGAAAACAACAAAGTAAAACCGCTTACACTGACTATTCGGCCGCACAAAAACAAGCCAAGGAAAAACGTAAAGGTTTATGGAAAAAAGACAATCCGCAAGCGCCTTGGCAATTTCGCCGTCAAAATCACGAGCAGCAGAACGGTGATAAAAAGCAGTCTGATAAACAATGGTTTGGGATTTGGTAGATTTTAAGAAAGAGGCCATCTGAAAACTTTCAGACGGCCTTTAATCATTATGGTTTAGTATTAAGATAAGAATGCGTGGCAGGTTTCTGATTGGAAGGTAAGAGAAATAAAAGTGTAATGTAATATTTTTAAGAAGGGCAGATATGAAAAAAGACACCGTTAGCTGGTGTCTTTAGTATCTGGCAGAGAGGAAGGGATTCGAACCCTCGATACGCTATTCACGTATACACGCTTTCCAGGCGTGCGACTTAAACCACTCATCCACCTCTCTGTGGATTATTATCCTGACTTGTTATTCAGAATAATGTGAAAACTTAACTGATTGATTTATCAGTGGTGCCCAGGAGAAGACTCGAACTTCCACACCCGTGAGGATACTAGCACCTGAAGCTAGCGCGTCTACCAATTCCGCCACCTGGGCAATTTAAATTTTCTTAAGCAAAGAAGCACCAAAATATTTGGTGCCCAGGAGAAGACTCGAACTTCCACGCCCGTGAGGACACTAGCACCTGAAGCTAGCGCGTCTACCAATTCCGCCACCTGGGCTTTGCTTTATTCTTCAATTTAAGGTAGAGTTGACTACCCGAACTGCGAAGAAGCAGCTATTATATATTTTAAAAAAAGAATGTCAACTATCAAAATGAACAAAAATACTAAATCTTTAAATTTACGAGAAAAAGACCCGTATTTGGAGCGGGAGAAACAACGTTACGCTCATCCGTTGCCCAGCCGCGAATGGGTTATTGAATTATTGGAACAAAAAGGTGTGCCGACCAAAATCGAAGCTTTGGCACATGAATTGTCGATTGCAGAAGATGAATATGAATTCTTCGAACGCCGTCTGAAAGCGATGGCGCGTGATGGTCAGGTGTTGATTAACAGACGTGGCGCGGTGTGTGCGGCAGAAAAATTGGCATTGGTTAAATGCCGTGTCGAGGCGCATAAAGACGGCTTTGGTTTTGCCGTGCCGCTAACGCCGACAGGCGAGGGCGATTTTGTTTTGTATGAGCGTCAGATGCGCGGCGTGATGCATGGGGATATTGTTACTGTTCGTCCTGCTGGTATCGACCGCAGAGGCCGTCGTGAAGGTACGGTTTTAGATGTGGTGGAGCGTGCGCAGTCTAAAGTGGTCGGCCGTTTTTATATGGATCGTGGCGTGGCTATTTTGGAAGCCGAAGACAAGCGGTTGAGCCAAAGTATCGTGTTAGAGCCTGAAAGCGTGGCGCACTTTAAACCGCAATCCGGTCAAGTGATTGTGGCTGAAATCGAGACGTATCCTGAAGCGCATCGTCCTGCAGTAGCTAAGCTGATTGAAGTGTTGGGCGATTATGCCGACAGCGGTATGGAAATCGAAATCGCTGTACGCAAGCACCATTTGCCTCATCAATTCAGCGAAGCATGTGTCAAAGCTGCGAAGAAAATTCCTGATCATGTGCGTAAAGCCGACTTGAAAGGGCGCGTGGATTTACGCGATTTGCCTTTGGTAACCATTGACGGCGAAACTGCGCGGGACTTTGACGATGCGGTTTTTGCTGAAAAAGTCGGCCGCAATTACCGTTTGGTGGTAGCGATTGCCGATGTCAGCCATTATGTCCGTACTGATGACGGAATTGATGTAGATGCTCAAGAACGCAGTACCAGCGTGTATTTCCCACGCCGTGTGATTCCGATGCTGCCGGAGAAGTTGTCCAACGGTATCTGCTCGCTCAATCCTGATGTCGAACGCCTGTGTATGGTGTGCGATATGGTGATTACCTATGCAGGCAATATCAAGGAATACCGCTTCTATCCGGCAGTAATGCGTTCTCATGCGCGACTGACTTACAATCAAGTTTGGGATTGGATTTCAGACGGCCAGGATCATCCGTTTAAGCAGCAAATTGATACTCTGTATCAGTTATTTAAAATCTTGCAGAAAAAACGTTTTGAGCGTGGCGCGGTTGAGTTTGAGAGCGTTGAGACTCAGATGATTTTTGATGACAACGGTAAAATCGACAAGATTGTTCCCGTCGTCCGCAACGATGCGCACAAGCTGATTGAAGAATGTATGTTGGCGGCGAATGTTTGCGCGGCAGAATTTTTGCTGAAAAACAAACATACGGCTTTGTTCCGCAATCACTTGGGCCCGACTCCCGAAAAACTGGCCACTTTACGCGAGCAGCTTAGTTTGCTGGGGTTGAGTTTGGGTGGCGGTGATAATCCGACGCCGAAAGACTATGCTGCGCTTGCCGAACAATTTAAAAACCGTCCGGATGCGGAGCTGTTGCAAGTGATGATGTTGCGTTCTATGCAGCAGGCGGTTTATGAGCCGCATTGCGACGGTCACTTTGGTTTGGCTTATAGCGCATATGCACACTTTACTTCGCCTATCCGCCGTTATCCTGATTTGACGGTACATCGTGCCATTAAGGCTGTATTGAACGGACAAACTTACCAACCCAATAAAACCTGGCAGGCTTTGGGCGTGCATACTTCTTTCTGCGAGCGCCGAGCCGATGATGCCAGCCGCGATGTGGAAAACTGGCTGAAAACTTATTATATGCGCGACAAAGTCGGCGAAGTCTTCAGCGGCAAGATTTCGGGCATGACCAGTTTCGGTATTTTTGTAACCTTGGACGATATTCATATCGACGGCTTGGTTCATATCAGCGATTTGGGAGAGGATTATTTTAACTTCCGTCCTGAAATTATGGCGATTGAGGGCGAACGTAGCGGTGTCCGTTTCAACATGGGCGATACGGTCACTGTAAAAGTTGCGCGTGCCGATTTGGATACCAGCAAGATTGATTTGACCTTAATCAGCGGCGGTTCAGTCGGTAAGAAACGCGGCGGTAGAAAAGCGAAACCTGTGAGCAAGCCGACAGCTGCTGACAAGCCTGTCGAAAAGCGTAAGCGTAAACTTTCGGCTAAAGAAATTGATGAAGCGTTGGCTGCTCCTGCGAAGGCAAAGAAGGGTAAGGTAAAAAGCAAACCTGCCTCCAAGCCTGACAAGTCAAGCAAACCTAAAGCCGCAAGCAAGAAAAAAGCGCCGGCGAAAACAGCTTCCGTCAAAGCCGGGCGTAAAAATAACACTCAAGGCAAAAGCGTGAAGATTAAAGTGAAGAAAGCTGCTAAGAAATAAGCTGCATTCTATTCAGGCCGTCTGAAAAGTTTCAGACGGCCTGAATTTGTGATTTTATGAAGACAACCAAGGATAAATAAGATGATAAAACTATACGGTATTCCCAATTGCGATACGGTTAAAAAAGCGCGCAGTTGGTTGGTGGAAAACGGCATCGAGTTTGAGTTTGTAGATTTTAAGAAAAACGCCCCGACTGCTGAATTGATTGATGGCTGGCTGGAGCAGGCGGCTTTGGAAATTTTGCTCAATAAAAGAGGCACGACTTGGCGCAAGTTGGATAAAGATGCGCAAGAATCTGCCGCCACAAAAGAAGGTGCGATTGCTTTAATGGTGGAGAATCCCAGTATCATCAAGCGGCCTGTGTTGGTCAAAGAAGGGCAGGTTCATGTCGGATTTTCAGTAGAAGCGTATCAGGAAATGTTCGGATAAGGCATTTTTAGATTTTTAGGCCGTCTGAAAAAAGCAAGCCTCGAAAAAATACGTTACAATACGCGCTTTGAGCCTGTTTTCAGGTTTTTAAGATTTTTGCGGCAGCATTTTGCGTCTGCCACTCCAAACTTTTCTTTCGGATAAATATGTTCCATATTGTTGAAAAATATAAAACACCCGCCCAGATTGTTTTAGGTATCATCGGTCTGACCTTTATCGGATTCGGTGCCAATAATTTGTCTTCGCCGGGTTCTGATTACATTGTTAAAGTCGGGGATGAGAAAGTCAGCGAACACGCTTTACAGATTGCGATACAAAACGAGCAGGCTGCCGGCAATAATGCGCCTTCACGTGATGCGGTATTCCAATCGTTATTGCAACGTGCTTATCTGAAGCAAGGTGCCAAGCTAATGGGTATCGCTGTGTCTCAGGAACAAATCAAGCAAGTTATCGTGGATGATCCGAATTTCCATGATGCTTCCGGTAAATTCAGTCAGGATTTGCTCAAGAAGTATTTGGATCAGCGCAAAATGACAGAGGATCAGTTTGTTGAAGATATCCGCGAACAGTTCCAATTGCAAAACCTGTTGAATTTGGTGCAAAACGGTGCGGTGGTCAGCGATGCGCAAGCGCGTCAGTTAATTAACCTGACCCAAGCCACCCGTACCATCCGTTCATTTACGTTCAGCCCTGAAGCATTTGCGGCGCAAGTGAAAGTAGATGATGCGGCTTTGCAAAAGTATTATGAAGCGCATAAGAAAGATTACTTGATTCCTCAAGCCGTTAAGCTGGAATATGTGGCTTTGAACATCAAAGATTTGGCTGACAAGCAAACCGTCAGTGCAGAAGAAGTGCAAAAAGCTTATGACAGTAAAAGCGTAGATTTGTCGCCAAGAGCCGAAATTGCGCATATTTTCATTCCGGTTATGCCTAACGGAGATGAAGCAAGCAATGCGGAAATTAAAGCCGAAGTAGACAAAATGGCTGCTGAACTCAAAGCGCACCCAGATGCTTTTGCCGAACTAGCGGCTAAGTACTCCAAAGATTTGTCCAGCAGCAACAAAGGCGGCAATTTGGGCTACCTGAGCAAAAGCGGCGGCAGCGGCTTTGGACCTGAATTCGATAAAGCGGCATTTGCATTGGGCAAAGGCGAAGTCAGCGATACCGTTAAATCATCTTTGGGTTATCACGTCATTAAAGTTTTGAATGTCGAAGCTGAGCCGACTTTGGAACAAGCCAAGGCGCGTATCGAAGCAGCCTTGAAACTGAAAAAAGCAGCTTCTGCCTTTAATGCTGCGAAAGAAAAACTGGGTGAAGATACCTTTAATGATCCATCTTCTTTGGCAAAAGCAGCCGCCAATTCAGGCTTGAAAGTGGAAAACCTGGATGAATGGGTGACCAAAGCGGGTGCGAAAGAGGCCGGTTTGCCTGAAGCGTTGATTAATGCAGCGTTTAGCGACGATGTACTGAAGAAAAAACACAATTCTGAAGTAATTGCCATCAATAACGAAACCGTTTGGGTCATTCGTGCGAAAGAAGTGCGCGAAGAGAAAATTGCACCATTTGCAGAAGTGAAAGACACTGTCCGTGCAGCATATCTGCGCTCCGAAGCCGCCAAACTGGCAGAGAAGAAAGCTCAAGAAACTTTGGCTGCGTTGAAAGCCGGTAAAGCTGCCGATGTTCAATGGTCGCCTGTTTCTCAATTGAGCGCACAAGATGCACGTAAAACCATGTCTCCGGAGGCTTATGCAGCTTTGCTGAAAGCGCGTCCTGTCGGTGGCAAACCTGCGTACGCATTGTTGGAAGGTATGCCTGCACCGGTGATTATGGAAGTTCAGAGCGTTTCTGCTCCTGAAAACGCCGATTCACAGATTCCGGCTGCCAAACAGGCTTTGGTTCAGCAGCTTTCTGCCAATGTGTTCGATAATTTACTCCAGTATTTGGGTAAGAAAATTGATCGTACGCAAGGTGCACAGAAAGTTAATAATGCTGCCGAATAAGCAGAGTATTTGAGTAGGGCAGCCGGATGAATTCCGGCTGTTTTCTTATTTTTAGCTATCTTTTTAAAGGCCGTCTGAAATCATGAGTAAAAATCCTGATGCCTTTGTCCGCTTGATTAATGCATTAAAAATCCTGCCCAATGTCGGCCCGAAATCCGCACAACGCATGGCTTACCAGCTTTTACAGTACAAACGCGAAGAAGCGCAGGAGTTGGTGGATGCTTTGCAATTTGCCTTGAGACAGGTGCAACATTGTCGGATGTGCAACACATTTTGCGAAGGCGATTTGTGTGAAATTTGTGCAGACGAAAAACGCGAGAAAAGCCGCTTGATGATTGTGCATATGCCGGCGGATGTCTCCAGTATGGAGGCGGCCAATTGTCATGATGGTCTGTATTTTGTTCTAATGGGGCAAGTCAGTCCGGCGCAGGGCATGGATATTTCGGCAGTAGCGTTAGATAAACTGGTTGCCCGTTTGCAGGCGAGTGATATTGAGGAAATTATCATTGCAACCAACTTCACGGCCGAAGGCGATGCGACAGCATATGTATTGGCGGAATTGTTTAAAGATCTCCCTTATAAAGTCAGCCGATTGGCAAGGGGAATCCCTTTGGGCGGCGAGATGGAATATGTGGATGCCGGTACTTTGGCACAGGCTGTTTACGATAGAAGAAATATCCAATCTTAAATGCCAATATAAAAAGGCCGTCTGAATGTTTTTCAGACGGCCTTTTCATTGATGAAATCAGATTATTTGCAGCTCACGCCTTGAATTTGAGGCGTATCGCCGTTGCCGACTTTGAATGCGCATTTGGTTGCGCTGCTGCCGGACACGGTAACAACACCGTTTCCGCTGTTGAGGCTGACAGGTTCTTTTACGCCCATGCCGACAGCAGTGGCTGCCAGTTTTTGAACATCGGCGTCGGAGTAAGCGGTATTGTTTGAACTGATTTTGATTTCTTTGGCGGCATATGCATTGAAGCTGAATGACAAACCTACAGCTACGGATACGAGGGCCAAGAATTTTTTGCTGTTCATTAGTGTATTTCCTTTTTGATGGTGACAAAGTGTGTCACAGCTTCAGAATAAGGGCGATTGGCCGATTGTGCAAGTTTTTCGGCGGAATTTACGGGAAGATACATGGTTTTACATACACTTTATCCCTGAATGCTACATCAGTTGGGCAATCGGACGACCTGTCGGTTTTACGGTACAATAAGCCTTTTTTGACAAACGAATGAGGCATTTTTGAATGGCTTCTTTAGAAACTTGGATAGGCCTGCGCTATCTGCGTGCGAAAAAACGCAACGGCTTTATGTCATTTATTACCATGATTTCAATCGTCGGTATCGCCTTGGGTGTAACGGCGCTGATTGTGGTGTTATCGGTAATGAATGGATTTCAGAAAGAGATACGCGGTCAATTGTTGAATGTCGCACCTCATGCGGAAATCGGCTATTACGATGTCGGCAGTGCGCCGGGTTGGCAGAGTTTGCGCGAATTTGTAAAAGGCAAAAAGGAAGTGTTGGCTAGCGCGCCTTATGTTTCCGATCAAGCTTTGCTTGCCAATGCCGGCGAAGTGCGCGGTGTGCAGATACGCGGTATTTTGCCGTCTGAAGAAAAAAATGTCGTTGATTACGGCAAGGATATGCCGGCCGGCAGTTTTGACGATTTGAAGCCGGGCGAATTTGATATTATTTTGGGTCAAGGGCTTGCTGAGGCATTGGGCACGGAGATTGGCGGCAAGGTTACAGTGATTACGCCAGAGGGTAATGTTACTCCTGCCGGCGTGGTGCCACGCTTGAAGCAGTTTAATGTGGTTGGTGTGGTAAAAACCGGTGTTTATGAAGTCGATAACACATTGGCCATGACGCATATCAAGGATGCGCAAGTCTTGTATCGACTGGGTGAAAATGTCGGTGGGCTGCGTTTGCGACTGGCTGATCCTCAGAATGCACCATCTTTCATAGCCAAGTTGATTCCAGATGCTAAAAAAGATGAAGTGTGGGTGCGTGACTGGACGTTTAACAACCGCAGCTATTTTGAAGCCGTTGAGTTGGAAAAACGCATGATGTTCATTATCTTGACACTGATTATCGCGGTTGCTGCGTTTAACCTCGTTTCTTCTTTAGTAATGGCGGTAACGGAAAAACAAGCCGATATTGCGATTTTGCGTACTTTGGGTTTGTCCCCGGGCGGCGCCATGAAGATTTTCTTGGTACAGGGTGCTTTCGCGGGATTCTTCGGTACGCTTGTGGGCGTGGTATGCGGTGTATTGCTGGGTTGGAATGTCGGCAAGATTGTTGCGTTTTTTGAAGACCTGTTTGGCGTGCATTTGATTAACTCACAGGTTTATTTCATCGATTACCTGCCTAGCGATGTGAATTTAAAGGATGTCGCCGTTATTGCCTGCATTTCGCTTGGTTTGGCATTTATTGCCACACTGTATCCGAGCTGGCGTGCAGCAAAAACCCAACCTGCGGAGGCTTTGCGCTATGAGTAAGACAATTTTGAAATGTATCGGCGTTGGCAAAAGCTATAATGATGGCGCATTGAATGTACAAGTGTTGAATCATTTGGATTTTGAAGTTGCCGAAGCGGAAAGCGTGAGTATTATTGGTTCGTCAGGCAGTGGTAAATCTACGTTGCTACACCTTCTTGGTGGTTTGGATATGCCGTCTGAAGGCAAGGTAATACTGATGGATCAGGATTTGGGCGGTTTGAGCCAAAAACAGTTGGGCGAATTGCGCAACCGTTATTTGGGCTTTGTGTATCAATTCCACCATCTATTGCCTGAGTTTTCTGCTTTGGAAAATGTCATGATGCCGCTTTTAATCGGCAAAATGCCCAAGGCAATGGCTGAGGAGAAGGCTGTCAATATGTTGAAAAAGGTTGGCTTGGACAAGCGTATGCTGCATCGTCCGAGCGAACTGTCTGGCGGCGAGCGTCAGCGTGCGGCGATTGCCCGTGCTTTGGTCAATGAGCCGAAATGCCTGTTGGCGGATGAGCCGACAGGGAACCTTGACCGTAAAAATGCGCAAAATGTGCTGGACATGATGCTGGATTTGAAACGCGAATTGAACACCAGCTTGATTGTGGTGACCCATGATGACGAGCTGGCTGAGCGTTTCGATCGGGTAATGACCATGAAAGACGGCAGCCTGCAAGTGCTGCAATAAGGTTATTATTTCAGGAAAATATTTTATGCTTTGAACGGTATAATAGAGGCCGTCTGAAAAATAGGTTTTCATTTATGGAAACGCTTTTTTTCAGACGGCCTTTCTTTTTTCCGTATCAATCAATCCTGAGCCATGAATCCAACCGACTCTATCCTTTCCTCTGCCGCAGATGCGGCCATAGCGTTTTTCCGCCGCCACGAAGTACAGGGCGCATCCGTTATTGAGCCTTATGTGGTTCGACTGTTTGCAGCCTTGCAAAACGGGCATTCGTTTATTTACTTGGATAAAGCGGATGTCGATGCCTTAAGCAACTTGCCGAATTTGGTCGGTAATGCGGATAAACCGCTTATCCTGCAAGACCGGAAATTGTTTTTGGGGCGGATGTGGCAGTTGGAGCATGATTTGGCTGTTGAAATCAAACGGCTGGCAAGTGCAGAGGCGGAAGAAGTGAATTTCATGGCGGCTTCAAAAAGCCTGAGCGACTGGTTTGATACTAAAGACAGCAAAGAGCAACGGGATGCTGCTGCTTTGGCCTTGCTGCAAAACTTTATGCTGATTACCGGCGGGCCGGGTACGGGTAAGACGACGACCGTAGCAAAGCTTTTGGGTCTGATTTGTAATAACAGTACGAAGCTGCCCCGTATCGCGTTGGCGGCGCCGACGGGCAAAGCGGCTGCGCATATGGCACGGGCCTTGCAACGTGCTTTGGACGGTTTTGATTTGTCTCCGAGCATTAAAGCTCATTTAGAAAACTTGGAAGGGCAGACTGTCCATCGTTTGCTGAAACTGCGGCCGCCGCAAATGCGCCCTGCGTTCAATCATGAATATCCGCTTGCATTGGATGTTTTGGTGGTGGATGAGGCTTCAATGTTGGATTTGCCGCTGGTGTTGGATTTATTGCGCGCCGTGCCGACCGGCTGTCGTCTGGTGTTGCTTGGTGATGAAAATCAGTTGCCGTCGGTTGGCTTGGGAGCTGTATTGGCGGCATTGTCGCGTCCGACGGCTTTGGATAAAGAAACCGCTGAAAAGCTGGAAGTGTACCTGCCCAATCATGGCTTTGAGATTAAAGGGCAGCCACAGGCTTTATCGCAAAACAATGCCAAATTGACGTTCAGCCACCGTTTTGGTGCAGACAGCGGTATCGGCTGTTTGGCAAGGGCGGTGGTTTCCGGGGAAAAGCAAACTGCGGTCGAACAGTTTGACAAGTTCCCCAAAGAATTGGAAATGAAATCAGGCCGTCTGAAAGAGCAGGTCGCCTTGCTGTATCAAAAGCAACAGGATTATTGGCAGGCTGTGGCAGAAGATAATGTTGCACTTGCCTATGGTCATGCTGCCGATGTGGTGGTATTGGCGGCTTGGCGGCAGGATGCGGATGATTTGAATCAGGCTTATCAAGAATACTTGCAACGACAAGGCAAGGTTTCGGGCGAAACGCCTTGGTTTGCCGGACAAATCATCATGATTACCCACAATGATTACATGCTGGAAGTGTTTAACGGCGACATCGGTCTGATTATGAAAGATGAAGAATCGTTGAATGGCTTGTCTGCCTATTTTCCTGAGAAAGGTGGATTCAAAAAAATTGCCATCAGCCGTTTGCCCGATTTTGAATCGGCTTTTGCCATGACGGTGCATAAGAGCCAAGGTTCGGAATATCGGGAGGTATGGCTGTTGCCCCCGTCAGTGCCTGCAACGACGGAAAGCGAAGAGGAAGCCCGAGGTTTGGATAAGGCTTTGCTTTACACGGCCATTACCCGTGCGCGTGAATGTTTTGTGTTTTGGGGAAATGCGGAGGAATTGTGTCAGGCTGTGGGATGCCATCAAAAACGCAGGACGGCATTAGTCGATGCCTTGAAATGGCAGTTTCAACAGCCTGATGAACAGGCTTCCGTTTGACCTGAATCAAGAGGCCGTCTGAAAGAGGATAAAGCGTTTAAATCTGCTTGACTGATTACACTAATTTACATACGATAAAAAATAATTAGTAAATAAAATGAATGATTTATACAAAATTCATAATGTTGTACGCTTTATCGAATACTTCACTTTCAATACCTTCTTTTGGAGAGTCGGCATGAAATTTCAAACCAAACTGATTGCAACCTGTATTTTATTGGCTTCATCGTCTTATTCATTGGCAGAAAATGCTGATGGCGGACGTGATGCGGCGGCTTTGGCTACCACCAACGATTATGTCAATTCCGGCAGTATTATTCGCAAAGATGATGATAAAATCAGTATTTTCAATGACTTGTTGACTGTAAATGGTGGCTTGCGCGTACGTGCGGATACCAAAGACATCAATGCCAACAACAGCAGCATCAATCCTACGCCCGAAGACACCAATGCCAACTTTAATGCAGAGTTTTGGTTACGCGCGAAACTGTACAAAGACTGGAAATTGGTTGCGCAAATCGAGCCGAATATCGATTTGGAAACCGGTAAGTTCAACGGCGATCATGATGTGCCGGTCAATAAACTGTATGCCGAAGGCACTTTGTACAACAACATTAAAGCGCGTGTCGGTAAATTTGGCGCGTTCTCTTCATACGGTCGCGTATGGGATACTGAAGTAACCGGCGGCGAAATCTTCTTCGACAATAAAACCCTGCCTACCAAAATCTATGCGGGTCGCCGTACTGGCAATCTGAACGACAACGCATGGGGCATTGGCGGCCGCCGCAGACATTTTGCCGCGGTTCAAAGCATGTTGCCTGTGAATGAGAATATTAACGTCGGCGCAACCATCAGCTACATGAAAGACATCGATGTACGCGGTGCGAAGAAAAATGCGGTCTTCGGAGAAATCGGTACGGACATCAAGTTTAATGACGATTGGTATTGGATGGCGGCGGTTAGCAAGTCCAATATCAAAGCCTATAATGATGCCGGACAAAAAATTAAAAATGATGGCGTGTTCACTGAAGTGCGCTATAAATCAGCCGATTGGAACGTCCGCAATTCTTACGACGTATTCTTGAACTACCGCCGTGTCGGTTCGTTGTCCGGTGTCTCTTCTGTTGAGGATTACAGCAAAAACGTCCAAGGTGTGCAAATCGGTGCGACCTATATTCCTTGGAAAAACTGGAAACTCAAAGGCTTCTATTTGGCCGGCAAACAGGTTACGCCTACCGTCGGCACAGATAAGCAGGACGTAAACGTTATTCGTGGTCAGTTAGAATATAAATTTTAATCATCACAAATAAAAAACAGGCAGGATGTTCTGCCTGTTTTTGGTTTTCAGGCGGCATGGATATGGGGCCGTCTGAAACAATGGATTCAACGCTTACCAGCTATCGCGCTTCATACGGTCAAGCTGGCGGCGGTCGCGTTTGGTTGGGCGTCCGTCCGGATAAGCAGCACTGATGCGGCTGGCTTGGTCGAGCTGTTTTTGAGCTTCGCGTTCGGCAGCCGTTTTCATGTCTTCTTCGTAGAGTAAACGCGCTTCCGGTGCCGGGCGGCGTTGATGATTGAGTGCGGCAACTTTGAATTTGTAGGGTAGGGAGTTCAAAGTCATGTCGATGGTGTCGCCGGCAGAAATATTTTTGCTGTTTTTCACCTTCGAGCCGTTTACCAAAACCCTGCCCAGCTCAATATGTTTTTGTGCCAGCGCGCGGGTCTTGAAAAAGCGTGCGGCCCACAGCCATTTGTCCAAGCGCATGGACGAATTGTCATGATCGTTTTTCATAGCCTGTTTGAAATGATTGAACTGAATTGAAGTTTATCATAAGATACGGCACTTCATTCGTTTAGTGCAGATATACTATTTCTTTGTTAAAGGCCGTCTGAAAGATTTTTTATTGCAAAAGATGGCAGTTTCCCTTTGAGAAATGCTGTCAAATACGTCTGATTAGCGTATCATGTCAGCAACCGTTACCGAGAGCTTTGTTTTATGAAACCCGTTTTTTTGGACTTCGAACAACCCATCGCCGAATTAACCAATAAAATCGACGAATTACGATTCGTACAAGACGAATCAGCCGTCGATATTTCCGACGAGATTGCCAGACTGCAAAAGAAAAGCAGCGAGTTGACCAAGTCGATTTTCAGCAAGCTGACTCCGGCTCAAATTTCACAAGTGTCCCGCCATCCGCAACGTCCTTATACTTTGGACTACATCAACGGTATTTTTACCGATTTTGAAGAGTTGCACGGCGACCGCCATTATTCTGACGATCATGCCATTGTCGGCGGTTTGGCGCGTTTCAACGGCCAAAGCGTGATGGTCATCGGCCATCAGAAAGGCCGCGATACCAAAGAAAAAATCCGCCGCAATTTCGGTATGCCGCGTCCTGAGGGTTACCGTAAAGCACTGCGCTTGATGCAGACTGCCGAAAAATTCAATATTCCGGTCATGACCTTTGTCGACACCCCGGGCGCGTATCCGGGCATTGGCGCAGAAGAACGCGGCCAGTCTGAAGCCATCGGTCGTAATTTGTACGAACTGACCCGCCTGCATGTGCCGGTATTGTGCACCATCATTGGCGAAGGCGGCTCGGGTGGCGCGTTGGCAGTGGCTGTCGGCGACTACGTCAATATGCTGCAATACTCGACTTATTCTGTGATTTCTCCCGAAGGTTGCGCCTCTATTCTTTGGAAAACTGCTGAAAAAGCAGCAGATGCCGCGCAGGCATTGGGTATTACCGCTAAACGCCTGCAAGAGTTGGATGTCATCGATAAAGTGATTGATGAGCCTTTGGGCGGCGCACACCGTGATTTTGAAACCACGATGAAAAACGTTAAAACCGTTTTGGAACAGCAATTAAGCGAAGCACAAAGCATGACCATGCCTGACTTGCTTTCTCGCCGTTTCGACCGCATCATGGCTTACGGTAAATTTACCGATAAATAAGTTTGACTGTTGAAGAAGCAAGCAGATGCCGTCGCTGCTTGCTTTTTTTGTGTTCTATTTTTGAGTAATTCACAATTTCAGGCCGTCTGAAATGTCGCAAGTATCCCCTGATTCCCTATTTAAAAGTTTTCAAGCAGCTTTTCCTGATTTGCCGAGCCATACTGTTTTTGAAGTTGGCTTGAGTGGCGGATTGGATTCTGTCGTCCTATTGCATTTTTTGCATCGGATGCGCGAATTTCGCCATTTTGATTTGCGTGCCCTCCATGTTCATCATGGTTTAAGTACCAATGCCGACAAATGGGCTAAGTTTTGTCAGGATTATTGTCAGCGTCTGAGTGTTGCCTTGCGGGTGTGCCGTGTTAATGTGGAAAAACAAGGAAAAGGTTTGGAGGCGGCGGCTAGGGCAGCCCGATATCAGGCATTTTCAGACGGTCTGAAGAAAATTATTGTTTTGGCTCATCACCGCAATGATCAAATCGAAACATTTATGCTGTCGGCTGTACGTGGGGGCGGATTGCGCGGTATGGCGGCCATGCCGGTGTGGCGTGATTTAAATGAAGCGATCCAAATCTGGCGGCCGCTTTTGGCATTTTCCCGTCAGGAATTGGCTGAGTATGCGCGACAATGGGGATTGCCTTTTGTTGAAGACGAAAGTAATGAAGACTCCGGCTATTTACGCAATTGGATGAGAAATCAGGCTTTGCCGCAATGGCAGCAGCGTATTCCGAATTTTGAACAGCAAATTTGTGCCAATGTTCGATTATTGCAGGAAGATTTGCAGCTTTTAGATGAATTGATTGAGTCTGAATGCCAGAGCATCAGTCCAAACGGAATATTCAGCATCAGTCTGTGGCGGCAATGTACGCCGCTTTTGCGTCGTCGGTTGCTTTGGTATTTTTTACGAAAGCAAACGGAATCATTGCCTTCTTATCACAGTATTGCCGATTTTGCCCGAGTGTTGGAAACCGCTGATCAGGCGCAGTTGAATTTGTCAGACGGGGAACTGGTCGCATATCGGGACAAGCTGTTTGTTTGTCAGGAAAGTGAGTTTCAAAAACTGCCTTGGTGTAATGGCAGGGAAGTTCAAGGCCGTCTGAAAGATATTTTGCTCGAAAATGGTTTTGTTTTATTACCGTTTAAGGGAGGTTTGTCGGAAGAGGAGTTGGAGAAGCCGGCGGTACTCCGAAATGTGGCCAAAGGTGATGTGATTCAGTCGGGACAACGGGACAAATCAGTCGAAAAACTATTGCAAGAGTGTCATATTGTGCCACTCGTCCGTAAATATTGGCCGATTATCCTAAGTATGGGCAACAAGTGCCTTGCTGTTGTTAATCTTCGGGTGGGAAGCGATGTTCAAATAGGGGAAGGCTATCTGCCTGTTCATGAAAAGTTGGTTAAATATATAGCAGAAAAGCAAAGAGACTAACTGTAAATTTAGTAAGTATTAGTAATTTAACTACTTGTACTAAGTGTATATATAATAAGCAATACAGCTTATGTTAGAGCATCTGCACGAATAAACTTTTGCGATTAAATGTAATCTTGTGGAACTATTTCAAAGCGATGCTGTCTTTATTGTGCACAGCACGCTTTACTATTTTTTGGTTTAAAGCAGTAAAACGATTAAAGGTTGGGTATGAACGATCGCCAAATAGATCAAGTTTTGGTGGAGCGCGCGCAGAAAGGTGACCATAAGGCATTCGAGATGCTGATGTCCAAGTATCAGCGTCGGCTAAACAGACTGATTTCCCGTTTTATTCAGGATGAGCATGAAGTGTACGATGTAACCCAAGAGGCAATGATTAGGGCTTATCGTGCGCTGGTTAATTTTCGCGGTGAGAGTGCGTTTTATACATGGCTGTACCGTATCGGTATCAATACAGCAAAGAACTTCCTGACCACTTCGGGTCGCCAGTTTTTTGTCAGCTCGGAAGCAGCCAATGAGGAGGGAGATGTTCTTGATTTAACCGATCAGATTGCGGATTACCATACGCCGGAAGCTGAAATGATGAATCGGGAAATCTTGCAGACCGTCGAAGCAAGCATTGCGCAACTGCCAGACGATATGCGTCAAGCCATTACACTTAGGGAAATGGATGGCTTGTCTTACGAAGAAATAGCTCGGGTAGTGGATTGTCCGATAGGTACTGTACGTTCGCGTATTTTCAGAGCGCGTGAACTGATTGCAAAAGATTTGCGGCCGCTGTTGGATACTTCTGAAGATCAAAGGTGGTAATAAAAATGAACGACAAAACAAATAAAGCATTGGAGTATGTGTCTGCATTGATGGACGGTGAAGCATTGACTGATGAGATGCTGGATGCCGTATTGGCAGACGAGGAAGCATTGCGCGCTTGGCATGAGTACCATATTATCGGCGACTGTATCCGTCAGGGTGCGGCGGCGAAGGTGGCTGATGAAACCATGCAAAGCAAAGCATTTACAGTGCCTCAAGCCGAAGCTGAAGGTAAACAGGAAAAATATGCTCAGCGTGAAGCGGCCAATAGCGGCTTCTTTAAATTCTTCGCGGCCGCTGCCAGTGTGTGTGCGATTGCTGTTGCAGTATGGCAATTTACACCGCAAACTTCTCGCGACGCTATGCCGGTTGCAGAGAAGTCTAATACTCAGCCTGCCCAAAATATCATTCCAGTAAGCGGTACGCCTGGTGATAAAGCGGCTTCAGAGCCTGGTGAGACTGTTGTGCCGAATGCGGCAAAAGACGGCAAACTTGAAAACCGTCCTACTGTTCGCACCGAGCAGCAAAATGAGCAGCAGACTGTTGTGCAGTAAAAAATGAAATCATGCAAAACCCTTGCTTTATTGCAAGGGTTTTTTATTTTCGTAGCAAAACCGTCAGGCCGTCTGAAAGCATAGCTTCAACGAAGTCAAAACAGTTATAATGCGCTTCATGAAACTGATTACCTCTGCTCAAAACGAACAGCTCAAACATTTATTTCGTCTGTTAACGCAAGTCAAAGCAAGGCGCGAAAGCGGTGAAACCGTATTGGAAGGCGTACATCTGCTGCAAACTTATTTGCAAAGCGGCGGTATGCCCAAACAGGTTTATCTGCCTGAAAAGAAACAGCAACATCCTGAAATTCAAGAGATTGTGGCGCAGTTGGATGAGGGATTGATTACTTGGGTCGGTAACGAGGCATTGTCTAAAATCACCAGTCTGACCGATGCCGATGATGTGATGACTTGGATTGATATTCCGAAACAGGCAGACTTGCCTTCAGACGGCGATTGTGTGGTATTGGAGCGGGTACAAGACCCCGGTAATGCAGGCACAATTTTGCGCAGCGCGGCGGCAGCAGGAGTCAGGCAAATCGTGTGCAGCAATGATTCTGTGGATATCTGGTCGCCCAAAGTGTTGCGAGCGGGGATGGGCGCGCATTTTCTGCTGTCTATTTTCAGCCGAGTGGAATTATTCGCTTGGATGGAAACGTATCAGCATCAAATTTGGGCAACTGCCTTGGGCGGGCGCAATATCGGTTTGTATGAAATGGACCTCAGTCAACCTTGTGCTTGGGTGTTTGGCAACGAAGGCAGCGGCGTGAGTGAAAAGGTAAAAGAGAAGGCTGATGCCTGTGTCAAAATTCCCATGTTGGGACAAACCGAATCCCTGAATGTCGCGATGGCGGCAACGGTTTGTCTGTTTGAACAAATGCGGCAGCGTATCCATGCCCAGGCCGTCTGAAAACAATAATACGATTTTATTTTAAGGAACAAAAATGCAAATACTGACTTTTGATGAAGCGGCACGCAGCCGCTTGATGGAATTGCTGGATGCCAAATCCGAAGCCCACAACACCATGCGTTGTGATGAGGTTCAAGGTTTTATGATGGCTTTATTGAGCGGTCCGGATGCTTTGAACCCGACCAACTGGCTGCCTGAGATTTTGGGTGAAGAATCTTTGTTTGATGCTAAAGAGCGCACCGAAATCGAGCGTTTGGTAATGGCAATGGCTGCTGATATGCGCATGAAGCTCAACGAGAAGATTTTGCCTGATTTGTGGTTTTATGAAGATGAAGCCGGCAATCCGGATTTCTACACTTGGTGTAACGCCTATCTTTACGCACTGGATATTGTGCCTACCGATTGGTTTGAAGCAGTCGATCAGGAAGAGTTTGAAGATTTGTTCTATCCGATTATGACTTTGGGCGGTATCTATGACGATGAGGAAAACGGCAAAGTCATCTTGCATCTGAATGAAAAAGAGCTGACCCAGCTGGAATCTGATTTGCCGCATGTCCTGCTTGATATTTACTGGTACTGGCAGGCCATCATCAATAAACCTCAAACCGTCCGCCGCGAAGGCGAAAAAGTGGGGCGCAACGATCCTTGCCCGTGTGGTAGCGGTAAAAAGTACAAAGCCTGCTGCGGCAAATAAACCATGAAATAAAAAGGCCGTCTGAATGCTTGAAATTCAGACGGCCTTTAATGTTTTTTGTTTAGAAGAATGAGGCTAACCAAACAAACAGGATGGTCAACGCAATGGTTAATGCGCAGCCGATTTTGGCCACGGTGCCGATGATGAAGCCGATAAATGTACCGATACCGACTTTGCCTGCCTGCCAAGTGTCTTTGCGTGCGATAAATTCGCCGATGGCCGCACCGGTCAATGGGCCGAGCAACAAGCCGGGAATGGAAAAGAATGCGCCGACTATGCCGCCGATAAACGCGCCCCAAACCGCGATTTTGCTAGCACCGGTATATTTTGCACCCAATGCGCCCGCCACATAGTCCATCGCAGTACCGAATACAGCAACGATAGCCAAAAAGGTCAGCGTACCCGAGCCAAACACTTGATAATCGCCGGCATAACCCAACAGCCATGCGCCACCAAACATCAAACCCAATCCGGGCAAGGCAGGGTAAATCGTGCCTAAAATGCCGACAACAATGGCAATCAGGCCGAGAACGATGAGAACAGCAGTCATGAGGTTCCTTTTGAATGTAAGAGTGTAATAACGGCAGTATTATGGGCATGTTTTGTTATATTTTCATGAGAGATTGTGCAATAAAATGAAAAATTATCTGGAGGCGCACTCAATTAAAATCGATGGATAAATATCTAAGCGAATTATTGTGAATCACGCTCTGAATGATTGAATAAATTTCTATTCAAATATAAAAGCAGGCCTACCACTACAGCCAAGTACACTGCAACCCAATACGCATCTGTATAACCAATAGCCTTTGCCAGACGTAGGGCGGCGAAACCGGCCGCGTAACTGCCGAGCAGGACGACGGAAAATTGCAGGCTGCTGTCGAGTGCGGCGGTGGCGCGGTCGGATTTGTCCATCACCAACGCCAGTATCACCGGCAGCAGCAGCGTGTAGCTCAGGCTCAGGGCGATGATTTGCGCGGGGGGCAGCCAAGGGTGGACGCGGGCGAGCGTATCGATGGCGGTCATGGACGCCAAAAGCGGCAGTTGCAGCGCGTAGAGCAGGAAAACGAGTTTGCGGCGCGGATAATTGCGCGAAAACCAGCCCGACAGCGGCGTCACAATCAGGCAGGCAACAGGAATACCTACCGCCAAAATTCCGCCCGTCTGTTTCGGGGTGAAGCCCAAATCTGCCAGTTTGGGCACAAAAGTTGCCGCCATAAACGCATACGGTGCGGCAACGGCAAACAGCAAAACCAGCCACCGCCAGCCCGTTTCAGGTTGCTGCCAAAAAGAAATCAGCCGTGCTGCCAACGCCGTCCAACTGCCTTGCGCAGTCGGACTTTCCGGCTCGTGGTAGCACAAGAGTTGCAGCAGCATCAGCAGGCTGAACGCCAGCATAAAGCCGGCCGCCGCCGTCTGTCCGTATTCCTGATACAGCCACAACACCAGCGCACCGCCGATCATCTTGCCGCCGCGCGCCGCCATCGTCTGAATCACGCCGCCGAAACCGCGTTCGCGGTGCGGCAGGACGATGCACGACAAACCCAGCATCGCGCAGCCGTACACCGCCGACATCGCCGAGAGCAGTACGCAGCAGGTCAAAAGCAGCGCGAAGTTCTGCGTTATGTCGGTACAGGCCATCAGCCCGAACACTGCCGAAAGCCCCAGTGTCGTCGTCAGCAGCCAGCCGCGAAACCGCCCGAACCGCCCTGCCGGCCGCTGCTCCATCAGTGCGGCAAACAATACCTTCGCCGCTTCGATACCGCCGATTAAATGTATCCAGCTCAGTTGGTTCAGGCTGTAACCGTGATTTTTCAAAATAGCGACCAGCGCGACCAGATAAAAACCGGTTAGCGTAAATTTGTAAGTGCTGCCGCCGATAAGCAGCAGCCAGTCGCGTGAGTTTGGGGAAGTCTGATTGTCGGACATCACATGATTCTTTTGAAGATGAGGCAAATAAAGGGACAAGGCCGTCTGAACATATTTGGTGGCAATACTTGATTTATATTTAAATAGGTTTAGTATCTTTTCAGACGGCCTTCAACGCTTCTTCTGCGCGAAGCAGGGCGGTTGTTTCATCTGCTTCGACGATGTAGTTCACGCCCAGCGCGGGGCCGAGTTTGGACGATTGTTCGCGGAAGAACGCCAGTTGCGCCGCGTCGGGTTCGATAAGGAGCATGGCGGCGCAGCGTTCGGACAGTTGCGGCCGATGTGCCTTTATCCATTCGATGTAAGTTTTGCGGTCGGCAATGCGCTGTTCATCGCTTACCTGCCGCCGCATCGGGGTGCAGACGGTGGCTAAGCGGCGGTTTTGGCTTAACAGGGTTTCGAATTCGGCCAGCCAGTCGGCGAAGTCGGCGACGTGGGTCAGGTCGGTCAGGTAGATGGTGCCTTCGGGCAGGGTTTTGGCGGGGGTGAAGTAGTGCATGGGATTCCTTTGGGTGTTTTGGAGGAATAAACGGTAGGTCGGGCATAAATGTCCGACCTATGTTTTTTCAGACGGCCTCCATCATTTCAGCTTCATTTAAAACTTCCATTCCGCGCTCACGCCCACGCTTCTGGGGCGTTGGTAGAGCGCGTCTTGGCGGTCGGCGCTGGAAATGAATATGGGTTGGCGGCGGTTGAACACGTTGTCGGCGTAGAGCGAGACGCGGCCTTGTTTGAAGTTGTAGGCGGTGTAGAGGTTGACTTGGTTGTATGCGCTGATTTTGCATGATTCGGCATTGTCGGCAGCGGAGTAGTAGCCACCGTAGAAGCGCACGTCGCCACCGGCTTCCCAGCCTTTGTCGTTCAGGTATTTCACGCCGATGTTTGCGGTGTATTTGGGCGCGCGGCCGAGTTTGTTGCCTTCGATGCCGCTGTCGGGATAGCTTTTAATTTTGGTGTTGAGCAGCCCCAGTCCGGTGGTGAGTTTCAGGCTGTCGGTCGCCTGCCAGTCGGCGGCGAGTTCCGCGCCGTAGGTGTGGACTTTTTTGGCGTTGCGGATGATGACGGAGTTGGTGCCGAGATAGAAGGGAAGCTGCATGTCGCGGTAGTGGTTCAGGAACAGGTTGCCGGAGAGTTGCAGGCGGCGGTCTGTGCTGCGCCAGCGGGTGTACCACTCGTAGTTGTTCACATATTCGGGTTCATAAGTGTAGGTTACGACAGGGCGGCCGAAGGTGATGCCCGCGCCGCCCGGATTGTAGCCGCGCGCGGCTTTGATGCCGCTGACCCATTGGTCGGTGGGTTTGAAGGCAATGTCGATTTTGGGCAGAAACACGGTCTGGCCTTTGTCTAAATCAAGGTGCAGTGCGCCGCTGCCGCCGCTTCGTTTGTGCGTTTCTTTTTCGAGGCGTGCGGAAGCCGTGATGTCCCATTTTTCGCCGGGGCTGTATGTGGTTTCGGCAAACAGGGCGCGCACGCTGTTGCGGTCGTCAAAGGTGTTGCGGCCGCCGACGCTGCGGATGTCCACCCATTCGTCTTGTTTACTGCGGAAATAGTGCAGTCCGGCAAGGCCTTTCAGACGGCCTTTGTTGGAAAAATGCAGTACCGGCTCCCATTGCAGTTCGCGGCCTTTGAGTTCGGCGGGCACGCCTTGCGGGCTGACAGTCATCGGCAGGTGCAGCCGCTCGTTGTGGTAGCGGCCGTAAACCAGTTTGTTTTCCAGTTTCAGATAGTCGTTAAGCTGCCACGATACGTCCCAGATGCCCGATGTCGAGCCGGTTACGAACACGGGCTTTTCTTTTAAAAAACGGCGGCTGGCGGTGTTGCCCATGATTTCGTTTTGCGGCGCGCGCGAACGGATGTGGTTCAGCGTCAGGCGGCTGTAAAAATCGGGATGGTTTTCGGGCGTGAGCAGGAGTTTGAAGCGCACGTTGTTGTTTTCCACGCGGCGCGGGTTGCCGGTCGGCTCATAGGACACGAACGGCTCGTAGCTTTCGCGCTGCTGCCGTTCCGCGCTCAAGCGGAAGGCAAGGTTGTTTTTCACAATCGGACCGGACACTACGCCGGCGATGTTGCGCGTTTTCTGGTTGCCCAAACCCAAGCGCAGCGCGCCTTCCCATTCGTCGGTCGGGTCTTTGGAACGCATCACCACTGCGCCCGCCACCGCGTTCTGCCCGCGCACATGGCTTTGCGGCCCGCGCAAGACTTCCACTTGCTGCATGTCCCACAGCGACTGCGTGCCGAAGGCAAATTCATTGTAAGTGGCGGAGCGGCCGTCTATGGACAGGTTCAGGCGCGGCCGCGTGCCCGCAAAAAACGCCACTGCACCGACGGCAGGGCCGGAGCCGTCCACGCCGCGCACGGTCGGCAAATCGTTGCCGCTACCCAAGTCTACCGTGTTCACAGTCTGTTTGAGCAGGTCGGTTGCGGAAAGGTTGTGGCCGCTGCGGTCGATGTTCGGCGTGGAGAAAACGCGGTTGGACGTGGCGGTTTCAAAGCCGCTGCGGTTGGTGCGTTCGCCGGTGACGACGACTTCTTCCAACTGTACCTGTTCCGCATCTTGCGCCGCATCGGCGGCATAAATCCATTCGGAGGCGAAAGCGGCGGCAATCAATAGGGGGAGGCGGCGGAGGGTGTGTTGCTGCATTTCCTTATCCTTTCAGACGGCATACGTCGGGGTGGATTGAACATCAGGTAATCCAATTGCTCCGTCAGTATGCAAATATTTGTGTTTACACATTTACATAAAACAAACTATTAATGTAAGGTATAAGAAATAAGAAACAGGAATGCAAGTGTTTATCATTCACTTTGCTTCCCTCTTATCTTGTGAATCGACCAAAAAAAAATCCCTCTCCTATTTTGGGGAGAAGGTTGGAGGAGGCAGATTCTGTAATCTTCATGAATTTGGCCTGCTAAGCATCCGATAGCCCTCATTCGTAGGGCGGAGCGGAGGGATAAGGAAAGAGGCCGTCTGAAAGCCGCCATATTGCCATTGCTGTTGTGGGGAAATATGATAAGCATCCGACTTGCGGATAACTTTAATGAAAACCTTTATGAACAAAATCAAAATCTTCTTACCGTCATGACTGCCAGCAAACAACAAACCATCGCCGACACCGCCCGCCGCTTATTCCGCGAACATGGCTTTTCCGCCGTATCCGTAGGCAGCATCTGCGCCGAGGCCAGCGTCAGCCGCGTCACTTTTTACAAATATTACAGCGGTAAAAATGCACTCTTACAGGAAATTGTTACCGAGCAGAAAAACCGCGTCCGTGCCGAATTTGAGGCGCTACTTGAACGGCAATGCAGCCTGCGCGAAGCCGCCGAGACTGTGTTTGCCCTGCAAAAACAATCGTTTGAAGAACTCTATTCCGCCGCTTTCCTGCGCGACATCGAAGAGAACACCGATTTGGAGCTGGAGCGGTTTTTCCACGAATTGAACGAAGAAAAATACGCTTTTATGCGCGGATTCTTCCATACTCTTCAGCAACGCCGCCTGATTCAGCCTGATTTGCCTGTGGAACTCATCGACCTGTTTATCCGTCAGGCGGATATATTGATGCGCCATCCTCAACTGACCGCACTTTATGCCGCCGCGCCGCAAAAGCTGCCGCAAGACGTATTGGGATTGCTGCTGCACGGTTTATCAGGGAAAGAATAGATAAAAAAGAATAGAAAAATTTTAAATATGAATATTCAGACGGCCTTTCGGTAAATAGCTACCGAAAGGCCGTCTGAATATTAAATGGAATTATAAACCGCAGGTTTTGGGTTTATTTGCCAAAATATTGATGACTTTGCGTTCGGCTTTTTGCGGTTCGATTTTGATTTCGCTTTCGTCTTCTTCGCTGCCATCGGAGAAACGTTCCGGCATTTTTTCGCTGCCATCGGAGAAACGTTCCGGCATTTTTTCGCTGTCAAACGCCAAGTCGCCGCCGTGTTTCAGGCTTTGACCGCGTTCCAGGCCGACAAAGTCGAAAAGTTCGGTATCGGCCAAATGTGACGGAACGACGTTTTGCAGGGCTGAGAACATAGACTCGATACGACCGGGGAAACGTTTGTCCCAATCGCGCAGCATGTCGCCGATGACTTGGCGTTGCAGGTTGGGCTGAGAGCCGCAGAGGTTGCATGGAATAATTGGGAATTGCTTCAGCTCGGCGTATTTGATCAAGTCCTTCTCTTTGACATACGCGAGAGGACGGATGACGATGTGCTCGCCGTTGTCGCTCACTAGCTTGGGCGGCATAGCTTTGAGTTTGCCGCCGTAAAACATATTCAGGAACATAGTGGCGAGGATGTCGTCGCGGTGGTGTCCCAAGGCGATTTTGGTGCAGCCCAATTCTTTTGCAGTGCGATAGAGGATACCGCGGCGCAAACGGCTGCACAGCGAACAAGTCGTTTTACCTTCTTCCAACACGCGTTTAACGGTGGAATAAGTGTCTTCTTCAACGATTTTATAGGGGACACCGATGCTTTCGAGATAGGTCGGCAATACTTCTTCAGGGAAGCCCGGCTGTTTTTGGTCGAGATTGACGGCAACCAGTTCAAAATCAATCGGCGCGCTGGCTTGAAGCTGACGCAGAATGTCTAAAAGGGCGTAGCTGTCTTTGCCGCCGGAAAGGCAGACCATGATTTTGTCGCCCGGCTCGATCATATTGAAATCGTTAATGGCATCGCCGACGGCGTGACGCAGGCGTTTGCTGAGTTTGTTGTTTTCTAATTCTTGCTTGGTTTTTTTGGACATGGCTGTTTGTGCTTTGAAATAATAGAAAAATTTAAGGGCGGTATTGTACCTCAAAAGAATAAAGGCCGTCTGAAAAACTGCGCTTGCTTGGTTGAAGCGGCGTTTTCAGACGGCCTGATATTTGTGCTTTATTTGATTTGAAGGGCAGTAATTTTGATTTCAACCTTCCAGTCGGGCGAAGCCAGTTTCGCCTCCACGCAGGCGCGGGCCGGAGCGCGCTCAGGGGCTGTCCATGCGTCCCAGGCTTCGTTCATGGCCGCGTAGTCGTTCATATCGGGCAGATAGATGGTGGTTTCTAAAATATGGGCTTTGTCGGATTGGCATTGTGCGAGCCATGAATCGATTTGCGCCAAAACGTTTTCAGTTTGCGCTTTGGCGTCGGCTTCAGGATTTTCGGGAACCATGCCGGAGAGGAAAACCAAGCCGTTGGCTACGACGGCTTCTGAATAGCGTTTGCTTGCACCAAGATAGCGGATGTCCATGTTGTCTCCTGATTTCAAAAAGAAGGTATGGTAACATTGCGACTGTTTACGTTCCACATTTAAGAGGGGCCGTCTGAAAAGGATGGCGGAAAACAACCCATGAGTAAAGCAGAATATCCGGTTACGCAGGCAGTACGCTTTTTACGCAGTAAGAAAATCGATTTTGTCCCTTATGTTTACGCGTATGAAGAACACGGCGGTACGGCGCGTTTTGCCGAATGTACGGGCAAGCCCGAGCATCAAGTCATCAAAACGATCGTCTTGCAGGATGAGCATAAAAAAGGCTTGGTTGTTTTAATGCATGGCGACAAACATATTTCCACCCGCAACTTGGCGCGCGAGCTAGGCTTGAAACACATTGAGCCGGCAACAGCGGATCAGGCGGCGAAATGGACTGGATATTTGGTCGGCGGTACATCACCGTTCGGTATGAAAACCGCTTTGCCGGTTTATGTGGAAGAAAGTATTTGGGCTTTGGACGAGATTTTTATCAATGGCGGCAAACGTGGGTTTATCGTAGGCATGAAGCCTGAAAACCTGCGGACGCTCAATCCGCAAAATGTTCATGTTGCAGTGGACGCATAAAGGAGGGGAATATAGATGGAACAAGTAAATTTATACGAAGTTTTGGGCGTGTCTCAGGATGCTGATATCAACGTTATCCGCGAGGCTTACGGCAAATTGGTGGCCAATCCGGATATTCAGAAAGATGCGGAGCGGTTTAAAGCCATCGGACAGGCGTTTGAAGTATTGTCTCATCCGGAAAAACGTCTGGCTTATGATGCGGCTATGCAGTACGAGCATCAGGAAGTCAAAGACAACAGCTTCAATGATACGGCGACAAATGTGGTCAACACGTCCAGCTCTGACGTAAAAAACTATGTTTTTATTGCTTATGTTACATATGCTGTGGGCTTATTGATTTTGTTTACCCCCGTTGTCGGTGTGATTATGGCGTATGTTAAACGCGATGAGGCTCAAGGCAGTATTTACGCCAGTCATATCGATTATTTGATTAAGACATTTTGGGTGTCTTTAGTGGGTACGGTTTTGGGAACTTTTACTACACTTATCTTAATTGGTTGGCTGATTTTGTTGGTAACTGCCATTTGGTTTATTTACCGTGTAGTCATCGGACTGATTAAACTGAATGAAGATAAGCCCGTCTCCACTCAAGGATGGTTTTAAAGCATGGCATATTTATTGGCAAGTATCGTTTGCAGCGTGTTGGTGTCTGTATTGCTGAAAGTGGCGCGCAAGCAAAAAATCAATATCGAGCAGGCGGTGGCGGTGAACTACATCGTTGCCGTCACTTTGACCATGCTGGTGTTAAAGCCCGATTTAAGCAATCCGCAGGTATTTTTACCGACTTGGTGGCTTTTTGCGGCCTTGGGCATATTGCTGCCAAGCGTGTTTGTCATTATGGGCAAATCCGTAGATGCGGCAGGTATCGTTAAATCGGACGCGGCACAACGCTTATCGCTGTTTCTGCCGATTATCGCTTCATTCACGCTTTTTCATGAACAACTGACCGAAGGCCGTCTGATTGGTTTGGTATTGGCATTTACGGCACTGTTTTTCTTGCTTTGGAAAAGCGATGGCGGCAAGAAATCCGGCGGCCTCAGTACGCAAGTGATGCTGCTTTTGGGCGTTTGGTGCGGCTACGGCGTCATTGATATTTTGTTCAAACAAGTGGCGAAAAGCGGTACCGCGTTTGCCGGTAATTTGCTGGTGGCGTTTTGTTTGGCAGGCATCTTGATGTTTGGCTACCTGTTTGCCAAAGGAAGCAAATGGACCAAAGAGGGCATAGTGGGCGGTATGATTTTGGGCTGCCTGAACTTTTTGAATATTGTTACCTATATTTCGGCACACCAAATCATGAAGGATAATCCGACCTTGGTATTTGCCGGTATGAATATTGGCGTGATTGTTTTGGGTACGCTGATTGGTGCGGCAATATTTAAAGAAAAAATCAGCAGCATTAACGCAGCCGGTATCAGCATTGCTATTTGCTCGATAGCCTGCCTGTTTTATTGGCCGCAGATTCGCAGCTTGGTAGGTTAAAAGTACTTATGCCGTCTGAAAATTTTCAGACGGCCTTATTTTTATTATAAAATAGCCATTCATGCGCCGATTTGTCCGTATGAGAATTATTTTGCGCTTACGGGCGTTTCTATGTTAAACAATAAGTTGAACTCACACAATAATATCGATAGTTACATCATGAAACATATTAAAAAACACATTCAATGCGCCGTTCTCGGCATGCTGGTATTGTCCGGCTGTCAATCGTATCAGGAAGATCAAAGCCGCCGCAGCAAAATGGCTCAATTCGCGCTGAACCATCCTGTAGCCGCCCAAGTTATCGGCATGGAAGACGAAGGCTTAATCAATATGACCAGTAATGCCACACGCTTTGCCGAGCGTACAGGTTTGGACGACAAAGCAAACGGCGACAGCAGGGGAACACAGGTCAATGCCGTACGCCAAGCATTATGGCAGGCAGCGATTGCTTCTAAATTCGACAGCATTATTGCTGAAAAAGCAGGTAATGCGCGCCTGACGGATATGGAGTTGCGAGAAGGTAAAGACGACTACTTCAGCCGTTACCTTGCCGACCAGGCAGTCGATCAACGTAACAACCGTATTGGCCGCAGTATCGGCAGTGCCAAGCCCGACAGCGATATGAAGATGCTTGCGGCAAGCATTTTGTTCTACTACAACAAAGTAGGCTTATGGACGGCTTCCGAAGTGAACAACCGTTGGCGCATCAAACAGGAAAAACTTTCAGACGGCCAGTATGCCGAGGCATTAAAAAATATCGCCAAATTGGATCAGAACGGCATGACCGAACAGGAACGTAATAGTTATAAAACCGGTACGCTCAGCGAAATCAAACGTTCGGTCAAAGCCATACGTCAAGTCGAAGACTGATTTTAAGACTTCATTATTGAAAGGCAATTGTTATGAATTTCCCTCCGCGTTATGTCTCAAACACCCGTATGCGCCGTATGCGTAAAGATGATTTTTCACGTCGTCTGATGCGCGAGCATACTTTGACGGCAGATGATTTGATCTATCCGGTTTTTGTATTGGAAGGCCTGAATCAGGAAGAGGCAGTGCCATCCATGCCCGGCGTCAAACGCCAAAGTTTGGACAAGTTGTTGTTTACCGCTGAAGAAGCACTGAAGCTTGGCATTCCTATGCTGGCTTTGTTTCCCGTGGTAACGCAAAACAAAACCGAGTTTGCGGAGGAAGCTTATAATCCTGAAGGCTTGGTGCCGACAGTAGTACGAACCTTGCGCGAGAAATTCCCAGAGTTGGGTATCATGACCGACGTTGCCTTGGATCCCTACACCATTCACGGCCAAGACGGTTTAACCGATGAAAATGGCTATGTCCTGAACGATGAAACCATTGAAGTTTTGGTAAAACAGGCTTTGTGTCATGCCGATGCAGGCGCACAAGTCATTGCCCCATCAGACATGATGGACGGACGTATTCTTGCTATCCGAGAAGCTTTGGAAGATGCCGGACACATCCATACGCGCATCATGGCGTATTCGGCAAAATATGCTTCAGCGTTCTATGGCCCGTTCCGCGATGCCGTCGGCAGCTCCGGCAATTTGGGTAAGGCAGACAAAAAAACCTACCAAATGGACCCTGCAAACACTAACGAAGCCTTGCACGAAGTAGCATTGGATATTCAAGAAGGCGCAGACATGGTAATGGTAAAACCGGGTTTGCCATATCTGGAT